>Ga0164293_10005392_pt1 | contig 10875 bp, 8 predicted proteins | sample GEODES118metaG_FD_111487 | JGI IMG/M metagenome (GOLD analysis project Ga0164293, IMG submission 111487) | Eutrophic lake water microbial communities from Lake Mendota, Wisconsin, USA - GEODES118 metaG | ecosystem: Environmental > Aquatic > Freshwater > Lake | place: USA: Lake Mendota, Wisconsin...
ATCGGCACCTTCCACGCCCTTTTTGCGCGGTTGCTGCGCTTCGACATCGATAAATACAAGGATCCTGAGGGACTGAGCTGGACCCGCCAGTTCTCGATCTACGACGAGGCCGATGCCCAGAGCCTGGTGAAGGAGATCGTGACCCAGGAGCAGGGGCTCGACCCCAAGCGCTTCGAGCCTAAGAAGGTGCGCTGGGCGATCAGCAACGCCAAAAACCAGGGCTGGATGCCGGAGCAGCTGGAAGCGGATGCCGGCGGCCAGCGCGGCAAGTTGATGGCCGAAACCTACCGGCGCTACCGCCGCGCCCTCGCGGCCAACAACGCCCTTGATTTCGACGATCTGCTGCTGCTGCCCGTGCAGCTGCTGCGTCAGAACGAGCAGGTGCGTGGTTATTGGCACCGGCGCTTTCGCCATGTGCTGGTGGATGAATACCAAGACACCAACCGCACCCAGTACGAGCTGCTGAAGCTGCTGGTGACCGACGGCCAGGACCCGGCCGCCTTTGAGGCCTGGCAGGGGCGTTCGGTGTTTGTGGTGGGCGACGCCGATCAGAGCATCTACAGCTTCCGGGCCGCCGATTTCACGATCTTGATGGGCTTTCAGGAGGATTTCGGCGACGGCGTGGCGGATGAGGCCACCCGCACGATGGTGAAGCTCGAGGAGAACTACCGCTCCACCGCCACGATCCTGCAGGCCGCCAATGCGCTGATCGCCAACAACCGCGAGCGGATCGACAAGGTGCTCAAGCCCACCCGTGGTGAAGGCGAACTGCTCACCCTCACCCGCTGCGACGACGAGATCGCCGAAGCCGAGGCGGTGGTGCACCGCATGCGCACCCTCGAGGCCGCCCACCCGGAGCTGAGCTGGGGCCAGATGGCGGTGCTGTATCGCACCAATGCCCAAAGCCGGGCCATGGAGGAATCGCTGGTGCGCTGGGGGATTCCCTACGTGGTGGTGGGGGGCCTGCGCTTCTACGACCGCCGCGAGATCAAGGATGTGCTCGCCTACCTGCGGCTGCTGATCAACCCGGCCGATTCGGTGAGTCTGCTTCGGGTGCTCAACGTGCCCAAACGCGGCATCGGCAAAACCACGATCGAGCGCCTCAGCGATGCCGCCAACCAGCTGGGCATTCCGCTTTGGGAGGTGGTGAGCGACCCGGAGGCGGTGCGTTCGTTGGGGGGGCGTTCCGCCAAGGGGCTGCTGCAGTTCTGCGAGCTGATCAACGGCCTGCAGGCCCGTGCATCCGACGCGGCCCCCTCGGAGCTGGTGCAGCTGGTGATGGAGCGCAGCGGCTACCTAGCCGAGCTGATTGCCGCCGGCACCGATGAAGCGGAAGACCGTCGCCGCAACCTCAATGAGCTGGTGAATGCGGCCCTGCAGTACCAGGAGGAAAACGAAGAAGGCTCCCTCGACGACTTTCTCGCTTCAGCGGCCTTAGCCAGTGATGCCGACAGCAAGGACACGGAACAAAACCGAGTCACCCTGATGACGCTTCACGCCAGCAAGGGCTTGGAGTTTCCGGTGGTGTTTCTGGTGGGGATGGAGCAGGGGCTGTTCCCCAGCTACCGCTCCCTGGAGGATCCGGCGGCCATGGAGGAGGAGCGGCGCCTCTGTTACGTGGGAATCACGCGCGCGAAGGAGCGGTTGTTCCTCTCGCATGCCAGCGAGCGTCGTCTGTGGGGAGGGATGCGGGAGCCGGCCGTGCCGTCGCTCTTCCTCTCGGAGCTGCCGGAAGAGCTGATCCAGGGGGATGTGCCCCGCAGCGGCGGAGCGGCCATCCGCCGTGAGAATCGCCTGGAGCGGCTGACGCGGGTGGATCGCCCCTCCGCCAGCGAGGCCGCCCAGCCCGCCAATGCCGTGCGTCGTCGCGCCCCCTCCAAGACCTGGGCCGTCGGCGATCGCCTTCTGCACAGCTCTTTTGGCGAAGGGCACGTGACTCACCTGTTTGGCAGCGGAGAGAAGATCTCGATTGCCGTGAAGTTCGAGGGTATGGGGCCAAAGATTCTTGATCCGCGCTTGGCGCCGATCGAACCCCTTTAACCCGCAGGCTGTGCAAATCCCAGGAGTTCCTGAGTCTTTGTTAGCAGCACTCTTGGTTGCCGCTCGAGGTTGCCGGCTGGCGTTGGTTGGTGGTGCTGTTCGGGATTTACTGCTGCATCGCCAGCACCAAGACCCATGGCGAGGTTTGCCTGATCTGGATTTGGTCGTTGAAGGTCGGGCGATTGAGTTGATTGAGCCTTTAAAGGCCGAGCTTTATAAAATTTGGGGCGATCACGTCCAGCTTTCAGCCCGCGTGCATGGCCGTTATCAAACGGTCGAGCTGGAGCTGCAGCTGTCTGATCAAACTTGGCTGTTGGATCTTGCCTCAGCCCGTCATGAAACTTACTTGAGACCTGCTTGGAATCCGGATGTTGAGTTGGGATGTTTAGAGGATGATCTGGTTCGTCGAGATTTCACCGTTAATGCCATTGCTCTCGATTTGCAGACGGGAGGTTTGATAGATCCCTTCAGCGGGCAAGACGATTTAGCAAGACGTCAGCTTCGTTTTTTACATGCGAAAAGCCTAAGTGATGATCCTAGCCGGTTGATTCGAGCGGCCCGTTATGCCGCTCGGCTTCAGTTTGATATGGCTCCGGAGAGTCTTGTGCAAATTAAAGACTCCTTACGGGAATGGCCTTGGCCACCGCTGCCCATTCAAGACCCCGAAATGGTTCCCCCTGCCCTTGGAGTACGCCTTCGCAGAGAGTTAGAACTTCTGCTAGAGAAAGAACCATGGCAACAAGCGTTGGAGTTCTTGCAGCGATGTGGCGGATTTGCTCTCCTTGATCAGTCTCTGCAGCATGACTCAACATGGAGTCATCGTTTGACCTTGGCTAATCATTATCAGTTGCCACGCCTGCTGTGTTTGATTGCTGCATCAAAGAATGCTTGTGATCTTGCATCACGGTTGCAGTTACCCCAGTCACAACAAAAGCTTTTGGTTCAGATGCAGCGATTAACGAGCCAGCTGCAAAGTCTTGAGCGTTCTAATGCCTCGGCTAGCCTTCCTGCTTCCGTATGGTGCCAAATCTTGGAAGATCCAATCAAGAATCCATCAGCGGTTGCCTTGGCTTATGTGACAGGGGCACAACCAACTCGTGCCTTGCATCAATGGTTAGAAAGTTGGCAATATGTTCGATCGCCTGTGGATGGAGCCACATTGCGCCGTGAAGGCTGGGCTCAGGGCAAGCTTTTGGGCGATGAGCTAAAGCGCCGTAGGATGAACGCTCTCGATCTCATGCCTCGTTATCACGATACCAGTGATTAATAACTACACAGTTAAGAATTTGAACTCGATAAAGGCTGTTCTTTCACGGGCAATGCCCTTGATGCTCGCCTTTGTTCTTGGTCTTGGACTGCCGCGCTCATTCTTCTTGCTCTACTGTATAGAAGCAGCCTGTGTTTTATTCGCCTGGCAGAAAAAAAAGATTGCCCCAACTCCACTGCTTCTGTTCTCAACCATCACACTGCTGGGGTTTGGCGTTTCCTATGTGGTTTTCCGGCTGTCTTGGGGAGTCTGGGTCCCAATCATTGACCATGTTCAGCAAGTCTTGGCGGCTGCTCTTCTTCCTGGTTTCGGATTGATGGCGGGTTGGTGTCTCCAGCGTATAGGCGGTTCGATGCTTTCTAGGAAAGCCATCACAATGATGATTATTGCCTATGGTTTTGGCGCTCTTCTGTATGTTTTGATTAGCCTTGGCCTTACACATTCAACGTGGTCAGATTGGTTTCAGCAGCTATCGCAAAATGTCGTGGTTCCTTGGGGATCTGAGCATCCCTTAAACATGCGGTCTGTTGAACAACGAGCTTATGTCAGTCTCGCTTGTTTGCCAGCCGCGTTTCTCTTGTTGTCATCACATCAATTGCGTTATCGCCTGATGGCATTGGTGTTATTCATCGCTTGTCTGCTGGCATCTCTTGCAACATGGTCATTCCAAAGCCGAATTGGATGGTGTGTCTTGCTGCTTTCGACACTGCCTTGGATCTGTTCTCCAAAGATAATGCCAAAACGAGCTTTTACTCTACCGCTCGTCTTGGCTTCATTGGTTTTTGTTGGAGTTAGCGGCCGCTTTTGCGATGAGCGTTTCTCCCTGCAGACACATTTCCTGGCCAATGTTTGGCAGGCACCATGGGGCGGACGGCTGATCAGGTTCAACTATGGTGATTGCAATCCGGTAATCACAAATCACTTCGGATCTTTTTGGGGCTCGAATGCATCATCTCCCCACAACGTTCTCTTAGATATCTATAACGACGCTGGTGTGCTCCCATCTTTCCTAATGCTGGCCTCTATCTCGATGATGGTGATTTCCATCCTTGGGTGGTTCATTCTAAGATTTCGCTTGGATGTCTGGGATTGGCATCTGGCTGTTCGTTGGGCGATGTTTTCAGTGCTTGCTGTACAGTTTTTCGCTCAGCCGTTCATGTATTCAGACCAGCTAATGTTCTCGGTTGGGTTTATTTATGCTGGCATCATGATGGGGGAGGCGTTCGCTGATAAACAGTACTACTGTTCGTCTCGTGATGTGAAATATCTTGATAAATGAACCGTGCCTATATTGTGCAGCGCCAATGCTCTTCGCCCATGTATTCCGAATGATGGAAGGAGAAGATGCTTTCTCTGTAGTGGAGATTCAATCGCGAAGCGAAAGGCGATCGCTGTTGGAGCCCACTGAAATCCTTGGTGTTCTAGATAGTCCCTGTGCAATACACAAAAAAAGCCATCCTCATGTCCATTCGTGAGTTTTAGATCATCGATGAGTCCTAGATCTGTAGGTGCTTGTAGCAGCTTTTTTGATCGTAATGAAAATCCACCATTACCAACCGCAAAGAACCGACCCTCCTGATCTCTGCTATAACCCCAGTCGCTGGCTCTAGGAATAAATGGGGCGCCTATATAATCATAGCCAAGAAATTGCTCGTCCCATAGGTTTGGATTAATGATGAATCCATCCCACTGCAAGATTAGAACATGAGTTGACTCAATGTAGTGATAAAGTGAGTAGATGATAAAATTTGAGTAAGCACTTAATGAATTCAATGGGTTAATGCGAATAATTTCTATTTCACCATGATTGCCCTCGATTGTTCTTGATGTGAATAGAATAGTCCGGCAATTCGGGAAAACCCCTTTCGCATCACGAAGACGCTTGATCGTTGCCTCTACCTTAATATCGGAAGCGGCGGCAATGGTTAATTGTGACGCGGAGGTTTGTTGTAGGGTCATCGACGATGATTAAGAGCCATTTTGATTATCATATTCAGTAGGCCTTCAATGATCAGATAGCAGACTGCGATGGCCAACATCAGCAACCGATTCATGAGTACCCCTTCATCTTTTCTATACCTTCTAATTGCGTATATGCAGTTATTGGCGACCAAGCGATGACCTCTAAAGTCATAGAAATGACCAGTAAATTGTTTTGGTGTCGCTGCAATCAATCTCAGAAGTCCAAGCCCCCCGTTTGAAATATTTTCCACGACCAAAACTGATTGATCTGGCTTTAATAGTTCCGCAAATTTCTGTATCGAACGGACCTGCCCTTCTAGTGTAGTTGATCTCTTTTCAATGATCACATCAAACCGTCTTTGCAAGATTGTGTCCGCCTCAACTGGGGTCATGAAAACCGACTCGATTGGTTCTTTGGCTATGTCTCCGAGCTTGCCATTGTTCATCGAGGCTCTAACTGCTAGCGTTGACTCCCCATCCCAGCCATAAATCTGCGCATTAGAAAAATATTGACACCACATGATTAATGATCTTTCTTGGTCCTTGCCAATTTGCATCAATGTTATGTTTTGATTGGCGCATCCTGCGAACACCTTGCTATAAAACCTTTCTACATATGACTTGGGCCATGACTGGTCCGTGCCCTTGGGATTCTGAGATAGACATAGGTTGTAATGCGTGACGACTTCTTGAAGTGTCTTCTTATGCCGCCCATCCGGAGTTGACATATCTAGTGTTCAAGCTGCAGTCTTACAGACAGTTTGTGGCTTTTTGCAGAGGCGACTCGCTCAGCTTGGTTCATCTGTGATCTCCTTTCATGGCTAGCCAATCCACATCGGAAATAGCTTAGACAATGCTTTCTTGATAAGCAGCTTAAGCCTAGTGGGGATGATTTTCTGCAGTCTAGTATCTTTGAGAATTATTCTTTCTGTGGTGCATACATTCAATTCATTCAGATAAAAGGCTAGTGTCTTGTCCGCGACGTTCAGGCAAGTTTGAAGGTCAATCAGCTCCCCATCCATCGATTGCCACAGCCAACCCTCATACAAGTTTGCAGGAGAAGCCCATCGCCATTGTTGATTGCAGGGCCTTGACCAAAGAAAAGGTGCAATGACTGGGGGCTTGTCATTCCTAGTTTTGATGGGAAAGTATGAAAAGCTCGAATTAGACACAATGATATATCCAGCTCCGTGTAATGCTGCGTAGCAATCTCCAATGTTTCCCTCTAGGATTGGTATCTTCGGCAGGAGCCTTGAAGCATAGTTCGCGTCATCTGTGACGATCAGAAAATCCTGCACGCCATATCTTGATTTCATGTTGTTGATTGCATGCTCCCAATAAGATCTAGGCAGGATAAGAGATTGGTGGCGCTTGTATTCACCGCCTCTAACATTAATGACGCACTGGTCAGAGTGCTTGCGAGAACTGATCAAATAGTCATCTTTCAGCCTGACCCATTCACGCAGTCTTGACAGATTAGAGTAAAAATATTTTTCACTTTGAAAGAGCCCTTCTATAATAGTGTCACCCTTTATTGTTTCAACTCTTTGATCGTAGGCCGATGCGAAGTATTTTAATTCATGGTCATAAAATAATTGCTCCTTCAGTAATCGCGCTCCGTCCATGCTTGCGGGCGCTGACTCTGTATGTTCAGGTAAATTGCCTGCCACTGTCTTAATATCTAGAAATGAATCGCCTTTAAAGAGATGAGCATCTAGAACTCGAAATGAAGTCTGATGATATTCAGCAATCGATCGTGCGGCTGCGTATACCCAGAGTTGGTTTCCCAGGCCTTGACCAGGGAAAAAGCGTGTTCCGATCATTATCTTATGCCTACTTTTATTGAGCAGATTAGTGTTTTGACTTTGTCGGTTAACCGTGGCAGGTATAGTCTTATTTTGCTGAGTAAATCGCCAAGTATTGAGCTTTTCACGACCTCAATCTCGCTACTCGACAAGAGGTTGGGGAAATCTTTGATGACATGCTTCATTTCTTTGTCATAGAAGCTTTCGTCGTCGATTGAAACTCGTTTGAAGATTGTCCCCGAGTTTCTGGAAAATGGGTCTTGGCCTGTCTTTATTTTCTCTTCTAGAGTGTCAGTCACATATCGATTGTTAAACTCTTGATGCGCCCATGAGCTTATCTTTTGCTTGATTTCCTGGATTGAGCCACATGTCGTAAAATGGTAACCCCCTGTTTCTAGAGGTGTGCAGTTGACGACAGCTCTTGTCAATTTGGAGTCAATTCTAAGCTCATTTAATGAGCAATCTCTGATCTTTCCGTACTTTCCAATAACCGTGCCAAGCCAGTTTGAGTTTTTATAATAATCGAGAAAATAGGAAAATTCTTTTTGCTTAAGAACGAGTGGCTTTTCGCTATTCAAGTTCTGCGCTTCGTGTATAGCATGCAAGCTCGGGATCTCGTCCAGGTCTGAAATCATCACGGTGTCGATGTCCTTGGCGCATATTTCTTCAAGCGCCATGTGGATGCATTCACGGTGGTACGTGTCGAGTACGTAATAGAGCTTCGTTTTGTCATAATGCTGATGAGCTTCCATGCATCTTTTTGCCCAGCTAGTGGCTTTGCTCTTTGGAGCTTTGCCGAGATAGTCTAAAACTGACTCGTAGGATGTATGCCTGTCTTCAACCTTGAAGTACTTGATTTTGCCTTTGTACTCTTCGTATCTATCCTGGTTTATTTCAAATAAAAATTCCTTGGATTTACCTGTAAATGTCTGGCATGCCTCGACTATGACAAAAGTATCAACAATATCCTTGAGGTATCGCATTCTGATCTCTAGCAAATCAAGCTCTTGAAAGAAAAGAAAGCAATCGATTACCTTCGGCGCAAGAGAATTATTGTTTTTATTAGCATCTTGATTGAATGAGCCATCGCCTTTGTGCTGTCTCCGCGCTGAATTGTCACCCTTCACGTCTGTGGCTCGCAAACCCCTCAAATTCTGCCACGCTTTTTGGCCTGCTCCGTTCCCGGTTCATGTGCCAGCCCCCATCTGTTGCCGGCTCCATGGGGTTGCATCTTGGTTTTGCTTGGTACGCGTCCCGTCTAGATGACAAACTGGGGTTCAACCCGTTTGTTTCGACCCAAGGCGCCGGTGGACAAAGTGCAGAGCCTACGAGGCATGGTTGACCTTCTGCCCGAGTCCATCGGATTGTGGCAGCGTGTTGAGGGCACTGCCCAGGACCATTTCCGTCGTTCGGGAGTGCGGGAGATCCGCACACCACTCCTCGAACCTACCCACCTTTTTGCTAGGGGCATCGGTGAAGCGACGGATGTGGTTGGTAAGGAGATGTATACGTTCGAAGATCGTAGTGCACGGAGTTGCACGTTGAGGCCGGAGGGAACCGCATCTGTTGTTCGGGCTGCCATTCAACATGGCCTGCTCAGTCAGGGCCCCCAACGAGTCTGGTACACCGGGCCGATGTTCCGCTATGAGAGGCCCCAGGCGGGGCGCCAGCGCCAGTTCCATCAGATCGGCCTTGAGTTTCTGGGATTTGATGACCCGCGCTCAGACGTGGAAGCCATTGCCATCGCCTGGGATTTGCTGGTTGAGCTTGGAGTTGGCGACTTGACGCTCGAGCTCAACTCGCTTGGCACCACTGAGGATAGGGCCAGATACCGCAGTGAGTTGGTCACTTATCTGAGCGCCCATTGCGCTCGCTTGGACCCCGATTCCCGGGAACGGCTTGAACGGAACCCCCTACGCGTTCTCGACTCAAAGGATTCAGAAACCCAGGCATTGCTGCAGCAGGCGCCCTCTCTGTTGGATGTGCTTGCTCCTTCGAGCCGTCAACGTTTTGATCTGGTTCTCGAGGGACTCTCGGCGTTGCAGATTCCCTTTACCTTTAATCCCCGACTGGTACGGGGACTTGATTACTACAGCCACACCGCTTTCGAGATCACCTCCACGAAGCTTGGGGCTCAGGCCACGGTTTGCGGGGGTGGCCGCTATGACGGTCTTGTCGAGCTTCTGTCTGGCCCGCCTACACCTGCTATTGGGTGGGCCCTTGGTATGGAACGTTTGATCTTGTTGCTGGCCCAATCAGCCCAGCAGGAGAAACTGGGCCCCGTGCCGGATCTGTATGTGGTCAACCGTGGCGATTTGGCCCAGAGCTCGGCACTCTTGCTAGCTAGGGGCCTACGCCGACTTGGTCTTGCAGTGGAGCTCGATCCGGGCGGCGCGGCCTTTGCAAAGCAATTCAAGCGCGCCGACCGCAGTGGCGCCCCTTGGGCGGCTGTGCTTGGCGATGCCGAAGCGGATCTCGGACTTGTGACCTTGAAGCCATTGCGCGTTGCAGGAGAGCCCATCAGTTGTTCGCTGGTTGATCTCGATGCAATACGAGCTGTTGTAGGAGGCCTGTGATCTCTGCCACCCACCCCCGGATCTCGATCCTTGTCGCGACCTGGAACTGTGCTGAGCTTCTGCCAGGTTTACTGGCGAGTTTGACGGAACAAAGCTGGACCGATTGGGAGTTGCTGTTGCTCGACAATGCATCCAGCGACGGCACGGCAGAGCTGGTTGCTGATCATTGCCAAAGCTATCCCTCGCATCGTGTGCACTGGAGCAGCTGCCCGGACCAGGGCATCTACGACGCCTGGAACCGTGGTCTCAGCCAGGCTCGCGGCGATTACATCTGCTGTGTTGGCGCTGATGATCGTTTTACGGAGCCCGGCAGTCTCGGTGCGATTGCGGCGTTGACTGTGAGTCAGTCTGATCTAATTACAGCCCGCAATGCCTACTACAGCCGGGATGGCCGTTTTCTTCGCCATTGGGGCTGGTCATGGACCTGGCGTCGCATGCGTCAGTCGATGGTCATTGCGCATCCGGGCATGCTGGTCAAACGCAGCCTGTTTGAGCGCTTTGGCGGTTTTGACGCCAGCTTTTGCATCTGCGGCGACTATGAATGGTTCTTGCGACTCCCACCTGAGTTGCGCACCGTCCATAGCAGCGATTCCATCCTCCAGGTGGTTCAAGCGGGCGTGAGTCACCGTCGGATCCGCCAGGTTTATGCCGAAACTTTTAGGGCCCAGTGTCGTCACCTGGGTTGGACCGTGAGTGCAGTCTGCTGGGCCATCAACTGGCTGCAATTCGGCAGGCGCCGCCTCCTTGGTCTTGCTTGATGACGCTGCTGCTTAACTATCGCCCTGTGCTGACTCAGCCCACCGGCATCGGTGTTTACGCCGAGGCCGTGTTGCCGTCGCTCCAGCGATTGCCCCACCATTTTGTACCTGGAGGGGGTAGGGGAGGAGCCTCCCAACGGCTACAGCGCCTGGTTTGGACTCAATTTCAGCTTCCCCGTCTTGCCCAATTGCAGCGGGCCTCGTTGATCTTCACACCGGCGCCTGAGGGCTACTTGGGTACTCAGCTGGTCCCTCAGGTCGTGATGGTTCATGATTTGCGCCCCCTCAGCCATCCCGGTCGAGATCTGCAGACCCTCTATTTCCACACTTGGGTGCCTGCGCTCCTTAGGAATTGCCTTCACATCATCACTAACTCCCGCTTTACGGCTGAAGAAATCCAGCGGCAAGTCAGAGTGTCACCAAGCCGCATTAGCGTCATTCCTTTGGGAATTGATCATCATGCATTC
>Ga0164293_10005393_pt1 | contig 10875 bp, 9 predicted proteins | sample GEODES118metaG_FD_111487 | JGI IMG/M metagenome (GOLD analysis project Ga0164293, IMG submission 111487) | Eutrophic lake water microbial communities from Lake Mendota, Wisconsin, USA - GEODES118 metaG | ecosystem: Environmental > Aquatic > Freshwater > Lake | place: USA: Lake Mendota, Wisconsin...
CGGGTTCAGACGCAACGAACCGCGCTTACTTGCCTTCGTAGACTTGCCGCCGCGCGCGCGCTGGATCAATTCGGACCATTCGCGCTCAGTGGGATCGATGACCGACTCCCAAAGTAGTTCCTGACTGCGACGCTGCAGTGCGCTCCAGAACTGGTAGTAGGGCTCGCGCGTCATCCAATCACGGATTTCCTGCTCCTCCCCAGGTGGCCGGCCATGTTCGGCTGCGAAGCGTGGCGCGACACGACGCTCGAAGAGTTGATAGTTGCCAGGCATGACTCGCCCGGACAGGTGGCCGCGCAAGGCCCCGACGAAGTCTTGGCGAGCTTGTTCGTCGTGCTGTGGAGTCGGTAGCAGCGCGTGCTGCTTAAAACCCTTCATGCAGATCGGCCTCCGTGTTGGCGGACAGACCGAGCGATGCTACCCCTTGCGGCTGCCGCGTGTGATCCGATCATCACGAAATTCACGGAATGGACGCAGCAGGCGCTGTGCCAACTCGGCGCGACGGGCTTGTCGCTCGGCATCCACAGCCTCGTTTGGTTTGTAGCCATCGATCTCCGCGAGCGTCACACCGAGACGTTCTTGCAGAAGACGCTCAAGGGTGTCGATACGATCAAACGCGACGGCAAGCTCAGTGCCTAAGATGACGTAGCCATCGTACAACTGGTCGATCGCCGGCTCTGAGAACACCTGCGGTCGATGACCCTTCGGAAATTCTGGTGGCGGTTGGATCGGATCGGTCATGTTCACGCCTCGATGAGTTCGATCCATTCCCCGGCTGCCCCGACGCAAACGCCCGCGCGACGACCATAGTAGGGAGCTTGTGGCAGGGCACGCGGTGGCGCGATCCACTCGAGGCCTGTCGGCCACGTACTAACCGTGAACGACACCATGGAGATCGCCGGCGGGAGCTCTCCGTCCATAGCGAGTCGAGGAAGGGTGCCAGTCGGCATGCGATCAGCCTCGATGAACGATTGCCCCTGTAGCGTCAATGCGGCGAGGTCGTGGCGTGCGTCGTCCGGGAGTTCGTGCGCTTTCGAGATCACGGAAATCACCGAGGGTATGACGGCAGCGGGAGCTACGCCGAAGTGGCGAGAATAAAAATCGTTGATCGAAGCGCAGGATTCGCCACCTAGAATCACAATGAACACGCGATCGACATAGTGCTTGGGATCAGGGGTATCGAACTCGGGCAGCTTTTCTTTGAAGGACGTGAGGTAGATCGATTCCTTAGCGGGGCCGAGCGCCTGCATGGCGCGGATTTTATCGGAGAACGACAGGTCAGCCGGTGGGCCGATGATGTCGAACGGTGAGCCGTCCAGACGCGCTGCGATGCCATCGGTGTCTTGCACCATGAACTCGGCCGCATTCCAACCCATGTGGCGGAAAGCGACGTAATCATGATTCGGGCGACTCTCGACGAAGCGCAGAAAGGTTTGACCATCGCCGCCTGGCAACATCAAGGCATAGCGGCGCCCGGCGAGGTTCGGCAGATTCCACAGCGCCGCCTGCGCCGGAGACAAACGACCGTGATCCACCAACTGGTAGCCAAGGTGCAGATGATACGAGTCGATCATGTGCTGCAACTCGGGCGCAGCGATCGTCACGCACGAAATGGGTCCCAAAGTGCTGCTCATCTAGGAAAGCTCCGCAAGTAATTCAGCGCATCGGCCAACGACGCAACCTCAGCGTATTTGGCCTGCAAGTCGAAGAGGTTAGCCTCATGCGGACCCGGGGCGCGATCACCGACCGCTTCACGCACCACGACGGGGACGAAGCCGTGCTGGCAACAATCGACCGTGCTCGCGCGCACGCAGCCGCTCGTTGAGAGTCCCGCGATCAGGACGGTGTCCACCCCCAAAGCCGTCAGCGTCGAGGCGAGCGACGTGCCGAAGAACGCACTCGCATATTGCTTTGAAATGACGGTCTCACCTGCAACGGGCTCGAGACCCTCGGCGAACGCCGCGAGATCCGGGTGCGCACCCGCTTCAAAGCAGGCGAGTGCGGGCACCTTGCGAAAGAACACGCCGCCATCGCGACCACCGGGTTGATAAACCACGTTGGTATGGATGATGGGGATACCCGCCGCGCGAGCACCGTTCAGCAGCGTGACGCAGTCGGCTCGCGCTTGCTCGACGCCCGCATACAGTGGCGAACCCGGCACGAGGTAGGCGCGGACGAAGTCGATGACCAACAAGGCAGGACGACTCCCGGGCGTGAGGCGTTGACCGAAGCCGCCACGGGCGTAATTGTCGTGCAGCGATTCGCCCGCAGCCATCAGATGACCTTCGCGGTGCGCAGTTGGGCGAGGCGCTCGGCCGTGTAGCCGAGTAGTTTCGTGTACACCTCGTCGTTGTGTTGACCGAGCTCGGTCGGTGCCGGTGTACGAATACTGCCCGGCGTCTCGGAGAACTTCGGCACCGTGTTTTGCATTCGCAGCTCGCCGAAATATGGGTGTTGCGTCGTCACGATCGCATCGCGCGCCTTGAAATGCGGATCGTCGAGCATCTCGGGCGCGCGATAAATCTGACCCGCCGGCACGCCGTACTGATCCATCAGCTCCAACACCTGTTTGGTGTTCATAGTTGAGGTCCAAGCCTCGATCAAACCATCGAGTAATTTTTGGTTGGCACCGCGCGCTTGATGATTGACGAAGCGCGCGTCTTTTGGCCACTCGTTCTGGCCCATGGCTTCACACAGACGTCCGAACACCGTGTCCTGATTGGCCGCGATCAGCACGAGCCCGTCGCTGGTTTTGTAGACGTTCGAGGGAGCAACGTTCGGCAAGATCGCGCCCGTACGTTCGCGGATATAGCCAGTCTTGTCGTACTCGGTGATCAAAGACTCCATCATCGCGAGCACCGCCTCGTACAAGGCGGAGTCCACCACCTGACCGCGACCGGTTTTCTCGCGATAGTGCAGCGCAGCGAGCGCGCCCAAGCAGGCAAACGTGGCGGCCAATTCGTCGCCGATACTGATGCCCATGCGTGAGGGCGGCGTGGACGGATCGCCGCAAACGTAACGCAGACCGCCCATCGCCTCGCCGACGGCGCCAAAGCCCGCGCGGTGCGAGTAGGGACCATTCTGGCCGTAGCCGGATACGCGGATCATGATCAAGCGAGGGTTGATTTTGCTCAGCTCTTCGTAGCCACAGTTCCATTTTTCCATCGTGCCGGGCCGGAAGTTCTCGAGTACGAAATCTGCTTCCTTCACCAACTCTTTCAGCACGCGCTGTCCTTCGTCCTGACGCATGTCGAGGGTGATGGCCTTCTTGTTACGAGCGACGACGGGCCACCATAGCGACGGTTCGCCAGCCTTCTGCCGTCCCCACACACGCAGCGGATCACCCTGGCCCGGCGGTTCGATCTTGATGACCTCAGCGCCGAGATCGCCGAGCAGCTGACCGCAAAAAGGGCCGGCGAGTAACGTGCCCAACTCCAGCACGCGAAGATCAGAAAGGGGGCCACGCTTGAAATTCGGTTCGGCGGTCATGGTCGGTGATACCTCGGCTGACGAAAGGTTCGAGTGAGCACAAATGCCCCGGGGTTTGTACCGAGTGACGATTGTCCGGTCAAGAACGTATCGACCCTCACACACGGAGCGGGCAACAGGGTTAGAATGATCGGGCTAGACGACAGCATGGAGGTTCGATGTCGCGCACGATCGAAATCGTGGAAGTTGGCCCACGCGATGGACTGCAGAGCGAGCCCGGCGTCATGCCGACGGCCGCCAAGATCGAGTTCATCGAGCGGCTCATCGATGCGGGGCTGCGTCGTCTCGAAGTGACCAGCTTCGTGAATCCCAAGAAGGTTCCCCAGATGGCGGACGCCGAACAGGTGCTCGCCGGTCTGAACAAGCGCGCTGACGTTCGTTACGTGGGTCTCGTGCTCAACCACAAGGGTTTCGAGCGCGCGGTTGCGGCGGGTTGCAACGAAATCGGCATGGCGGTGGTCGCGAGCGACACCTTCAACCGCCGCAATCAGGGCGTGGGCACGGAAGAATCCATCGCCGCATGGCTTGAGATCGCGAAGGCCGCGCATGCCGCCGGAGTTCGCCCGCAGGTGACGGTATCGGCTGCATTCGGCTGCCCCTTTGAAGGCGAGATTTCTGTCGACAGAGTGATCGATGTCGCCAAGCGCGTGGCGGAAGCCAATCCGTATGAGGTCGCCTTCGCCGACACCATCGGCGTGGGCGTGCCATCGCAGGTCACGGAGATTCTCACGCGCGCCCGCGAGGCGCTGCCCGGCGTGCGTCTTCGCGCGCACTTTCACAATACGCGCAACACGGGTCTCGCCAATGCCTACGCCGCCGTCGTGGCGGGCGTGTCCGCGCTCGATTCGAGTGCGGGTGGCATCGGGGGCTGTCCGTTTGCGCCCGCCGCCACCGGCAACATACCGACGGAAGATCTCGTCTACATGCTAGAGCGCATGGGGGTTTCGACGGGTATCGATCTCGACAAACTGCTCGCGACGGGCGAGTGGTTGCAACAAACTCTCGGTCGTAACGTGCCTGGCATGTTACTTAAGGCCGGTGGTTTTCCGAAACCGTCCGCGCAAGCGGCATGACCGTTCATCGGTTGATGTCGCGCGTCGAACGGATTGCAGAGCATGGGGTGAGGTCGGATACTTCGGCCTCCTTGTTTCACCACGGATAGCGAGCCCAAGGGGGGCGCATGTCATATCGATTGGGTGTAGACGTCGGCGGCACGTTCACGGACCTGCTGCTAGTTCATGAAAAGTCGGGCCAAGTGTGGACCGCGAAGGTGCCCTCAACACCGGCCGATCAGTCGATCGGCGTGTTGAACGGTATCCAGAAGGTCTGCGAGCGCGCGGGGATCGATCCGAAGCAGATCGATCACGTGATGCACGGTACGACCGTTGCCACCAACACCGTGCTCACCGGCACCGGCGCGAAGGTTGGCCTAGTCACCACCAAGGGCTACCGACAGGTGCTGCAGATCGCGCGCTCCTTCGTACCGGGCGGTCTCGGCGGCTGGATCATCTACAACAAGTCGCTGCCGATGGCACCGCTCGCTTGCACGATCGAAGCCGACGAGCGCGTCAGTGCGAAGGGCGAAGTCGTACGCAAGCTCGACGAGAAAGCGCTGCGCGTGAGCTTGCGCTCTCTGAAAAAGCAGAACATCGAAGCGCTCACGATTTCGTTGATCAACTCGTTCGCGAATCCGTCGCATGAGCAGCGCGTTCGTGCAATCGCGATCGAAGAACTGCCTGGCATGCCAGTGTCGATTTCTTCGGACGTCGTTCCCGAGATGCAGGAGTACGAGCGCACGGTGACCACGGTTGCCAACTCGTACGTGCGCCCGCGCGTCGATCGCTATGTCAAAAACCTCAAGGCCAAGCTCGGTCAGGTGGCAGACAAGGTCAAGCTGCACATTTTGCGCTCGGATGGCGGCCTCGCCTCTGCGCAGTCGGCAGCCGATTACCCGGTCAATTTGTTGATGTCAGGTCCCGCCGGTGGCGTAACGGGCGCGTTGTGGGTCGCCAAGCAGGCCGGTTTTCCGAACCTGCTCACGGTCGACGTCGGCGGCACCTCCACCGACGTGGCGCTGATTCAGGGCGGCCAGCCGCGCCTGCGTCGCGAAACGACCGTTGGTGACGTCACGGTTCGTGCTTCGTCGGTCGACATTCGCACCGTCGGCGCGGGCGGTGGCTCGATTGCCCACGTGCCCGAGCTCACCAAGGCGCTGCGTGTCGGTCCTCAATCGGCCGGTGCCGATCCCGGCCCGGCTGCCTACAACCGCGGTGGTACGGAACCGACCGTAGCCGATGCCAACATCGTCCTCGGTTATCTGCCCGAAATGCAGAAGCTCGGCGGCGATATGGAACTGCGCCGCGACCTCTCGCAAGTTGCCGTGAAGAAAGTCGGTGACGCGCTTGGCCTGAAGGTCAAGGATGCTGCCCAAGGTATCTACAACATCGTCAACGAGAACATGGTCGGTGCACTGCGTCTCGTGTCGGTGGAGCAGGGTTACGATCCGCGCGATTACGCGCTGATCGCCTTTGGCGGTGCCGGCCCGATCCATGCCAACGCGCTGTCGCGTTTGCTTGGCTCTTGGCCATCGATCATTCCGCCGGGTCCGGGCGTGCTGTGCGCACTCGGTGATGCCACGACGGCAGTTCGTGACGAGCGTGCACGTACCTACGTGCGTCAGTTCTCGGAAACGTCTGCCAAAGAAATCGAGAAGATCCTCAAGGAGCTGGCGGCCGACGCATCGAAGGGTATCGAGGCGGAGGGCGTCAAGAAGTCCGAGATGACCACGAGCTATCAGGTCGATCTTCGCTACCACGGTCAGGGTCTGCGTCTGACGGTCGAAGTTGATCTGAAGGATCTTCAAAAGAAGGGCCTGAAGTCGATCAGCGACAAGTTCGACGAAGAGCACAAGCGCCTGTTCACGTTCGCGTTGCCCCTCGAGCACGAGCTCGTAACGCTGCGCGCCGCCGTGCAGGGCCAGGGCATCAAGATCAAGCGTCAACCGCTCAAGAGCGGCGGATCGAATCCGAAGGCCGCGATCGTCGGTAAGCAGAAGTCCTACATGGACGGCAAGGACGTGACGGCCACCGTCTACGCTCGCGCCAAGCTGCAAGCCGGCAACAAGGTCGCTGGCCCCGCAATCGTGATGGAAATGGACTCGACCACGGTGATCCTGCCGAAGCACACCGGCCACGTCGACAAGTCCGGCTGCATCCTGATTTACCCCGACAACTACAAGGCGCCCAAGAAGGCGGCCTCGAAGAGGAAGTAATCCATGCCTGCAACAATCGTTCAGCGCAACAAGAAGCCCTTCAAGAAGGTCAAGGTCGACACCGTCACCATCGACATCATCGAGAGCGCACTGCGCAATGCGCGTTACGAGATGGACACGGTGCTGTTCCGTACGGCGATGTCGCCCGGTATCCGCGAGCAGCATGACGAGTTTCCGATGATCGCCAACACCGACGGCAAAATGGTCGTCGGCCAGTTCGGCTCGTTCATTTGGGGCTTCATGAAGGGTTACGACGGCACGGTGGAGGAAGGCGATATCTTCCTGACGTCTGACCCATACTCGGTCAACGGTGCCATCAGCCATGCCAACGACTGGTTGATGTTGATGCCCGTTTATCGTGGCGGCCGCATCATCGCCTGGGCGGCGATGTTCGGTCACATGACGGACGTGGGTGGCAAGGTCCCGGGTTCGCTCCCGACCGACGGCACCACGATCTACGAAGACGGCATCGTCGTTCCGCCGACCAAGATCTTCAAAGGCGGCAAGCTAAACGAAGACGTGTTGCGCGTCGTGCTGCACAACTGCCGACTGCCTGAGTGGAATCTCTCGGACTTCAACGCGATCACGGCGGCTCTGCGCACGGCGGCAGCGCGTTGCGTTGAAATCTCTGAGCGCTTTGGCGATGACGTGTTCTACTCGGCCATGGATGCTATGCTCGATCGCAACAAGCGCGCGATGCGGGCTCTGATCCGTCAGAACGTGCCGGAAGCGAAGCAGTACTTCGAAGACTACATCTGCGACGACGGTCTCAACATGGGCCCGTACCGTATCAAGTGCAGCATGTGGCGCGAGGGTGACAAGTGCATCTTCGACTTCACGGGCACCGACCCGCAGTCGATTTCTTCGATCAACTTCTTGTTGAACGAAGAGATGTTCAAGATGTTCGCCGGCATCTACATGATCATGGTGTTCGACCCGCAGATCCTATTCAACGACGGGTTCTACGACCTCATGGAAGTGCGCATCCCGCCGGGTTCGCTGCTGAAGCCGTTGAAGCCCGCTGCGCTCTCGTGCCGTACGCACGCCCTCGGCCGTATTTTCGACATCCTCGCGGGCTTGCTGGGTCAAGGTAATCCCGACTTCATGTGTGGTGCAGGCTTCTCGGACAGCCCGCACTTCATGTATTCGGGTTACGACAAGAACGGCGAGTGGTACCAGCTGTACCAGATCACCTTCGGTGGCATCCCGGGCAAGCCGTTCGGCGATGGTCCGGACGGTCACTCGCTGTGGCCGTCGTTCACCAACGTGCCGAACGAGTTCCTCGAGAGCTACTTCCCGTTGCGTATCGACATCTACGAAACCATCGCGGACACCGGCGGCGCCGGCAAGAACCGTGGTGGCAACGGTCTGCGCATTGGCTACCGCTTCCTCGAGCCGGGTGAGATCTCGATCCACGACGATCGTTGGCTCACCTACCCGTGGGGCGCCAATGGCGGTGAGCCGGGCGCCCGCAGCCGCAAGCTGCTACAGCGCGCCGACGGCACCGAGGAGTTGCTCCCGTCCAAGATCGACCACGTCAAGGTGGAAGCGGGCGACCTGTTGATCGCCGACACCTGGGGTGGCGGCGGTTGGGGTGACCCGCTCGAGCGTGACGCCAAGCAAGTTGCATTCGACGTCGTCGCCGGTCTCGTGACCGTTGAAGGCGCCAAGCGCTATGGCGTCATCGTCGATGCCGATGGCAACGTCGATGAAGCGGCGACTGCCAGCCTGCGTAAGCAGATGGCGAGCAAGCGTGGCAAGAAGAAGATCTTTGATCGTGGTTTCGAATCGATCGAAGAACTCAAGTCGCGCTGCAAAGCCGAGACGGGCTTTGATCCGCCGGCTGCGCCGCGCTTCACCAAGTGGGCTGCGGTGGCGGCCGAGGCGATGAAGCGCGCCGAAGCGGCTGCGAAGAAGGGCTCCAAGGCCGCCTAAGGTCTTGAGCCTGATCAGGCCTTGACCGAAAGTCCTCGCATCAGAGTATGGTGCGGGGACTTTTTTCTTTTGCGAAGGCTCTAGCGAACGTCGAGCGGGGGAGAGCATGACGGACAAGTACGTCGGAGTGGGTTACTCCAGCGGCAACATCGGCTACGGTAAGAGGGCGGCCGTGCTGGTGGTGGATTGGCAGTTAGCCTTTACGGATCCGCGCTTCGAACTCGGCGGTCTGGATCGACTGCATCAGGCTCGCGACAACACCGCGAATTTTTTAAAGGTCGCAAGAGAACACGGTCTGCCGGTTGCCGCCTGTTACACCGCGTACTGCAGCAGCAAAGACATGCCTCTCTGGAAGGTCGCCGCCGTTCGTAAAGAGTTTTTCTATGGTCACGAATGCACGGCCATGGACCCCAAGATTCACGATCCCTCAGACTTCACGTACTGCAAAAACGCGCCGTCGATGTTCTTCCAGACGCCGCTGATCACCTTTCTAGTCAAAGAAAACATCGATACGGTATTGGTGACCGGCTGTACGACGAGCGGCTGCGTGCGCGCTACCATCGTGGATGCCTTTTCCTACGGTTTTCGGGTGCAGGTGCTCGCCGACTGTTGTGGCGACGCAGAAGAGGGGCCGCATAACGACACGCTGCGCGATGTGGGTCGGCGCTATGCCGACGTCACGGATCGTGCCTCGGCAGAAGCTTGGATACGCGCTGCTTGACCCTGCAAGACCCGCAAAGACGCCTATTATTGCAAGCAGCTATCGCTGTGAGCGGCGGGCTGTTGCTGCGTAGTGCGCCAGCCGCGGCGCTCATGACCGACTCAACCGCGCGCTTTAGTGCTTATCTTGAAATCACGCCTACGGGTCGCATCCGTATCACGAGCCCGCAGTCGGAAATGGGCCAGGGCATCCACGACGCGCTCGCGAAAATTCTCGCCGAAGAACTCGAAGCAGACTGGGCGGATGTCGAGATCGCCTTGCCAACGGCCGATGATGCGCTGATCAACCCGATAACCCGACGGCATCGCACGGCCGCCAGTGAGTCAGTGGTGATCTACCGTGATGTCATGCGACGGATGGGGGCGAGTGCCCGGGAGATGCTCGTACAGGCTGCCGCAGATCGATGGCAGGTCGCGGCCAGTGAATGTCATGCCGAGCGCTCGGCCGTGCGCCACCGTGCCTCGGGTCGACAGCTCGGCTTTGGCGCACTGGCGGTACCAGCGGCCGTCCTGCCAGTGCCCCAGAACCCGGCATTGAAATCACCGGCAGATTATCGATTGGTCGGACGGACGACGCCGCGCAAGGACACCCCGCCGAAGGTCACGGGACAAGCGGTTTACGGTATCGATGTGCAGTTGCCCGGGATGTTGTATGCGGCTTTACGTCGCTCACCGGTGGTGGCCTCGCGAATCAAAACTTTCGATCGCGAAGCCGCTCTCGCTCGGTCAGGCGTCGTCGACGCATTCGAGGTCGATGAGGGCATAGCCATTGTGGCCAGTTCGACCTGGCTCGCTTGGCAGGTGGCCAAAGAAATCTCGGTCGAGTTCGACGAGGCGCCTGCCGAAGGCTTCGAGAGTGAGGCACTGCGTAAAGCCATGCGTACCGCTCTCGATGCCGATAACGAGGCGCGACTCGGACGCGCACTGAGCGGACCGGCGTACGATCGTGATGCGACGTTGGCAGCGCTATCGAGTGCGCCACGGCAGGCCGAGTGGATTTACGAAGTGCCATTTCTCGCCCATGCGGCGCTCGAGCCATTGTGTGCGACGGCCGTCGTCCATGCCGATCGAGCCGAAGTCTGGGCGCCTACGCAACAACCCGATCGGTGTCGCGATGCGATCGCGGCGATCACCGGTTTGCCGCGCGAGCGATGCACTCTGCATGTCACGTTCCTCGGTGGCGGCTTCGGTCGAAAATGGGAAACGGATTTCGTGCGTCAGACCGTCACCATTGCGCGCGAGTTGGCGCGCAAGCGACCCGGTACGCCCGTCAAGCTCACTTGGACGCGCGAGCAAGACTTTCTGCACGATCGATTCAGGCCGGCTCACGTGGCCCGCTCGCGAGCGGGCGTGAGCGACGACGGTCGCCTCCTAGCACTGCACAGCCGCGTTACCGGCCCGAGCATTTTCACATTCCAAAAACGCAACTTGCCGCCGGGCGTAGCCGACCCCTTCGCCAC
>Ga0164293_10005396_pt1 | contig 10873 bp, 9 predicted proteins | sample GEODES118metaG_FD_111487 | JGI IMG/M metagenome (GOLD analysis project Ga0164293, IMG submission 111487) | Eutrophic lake water microbial communities from Lake Mendota, Wisconsin, USA - GEODES118 metaG | ecosystem: Environmental > Aquatic > Freshwater > Lake | place: USA: Lake Mendota, Wisconsin...
ATGCGGTGGTGGGGAAGTTGGTGCGACTTTGGTCATGGGCGGAGGTGAGTCGGATCAATCCTAACGTAATGAGCATTACTTTGGAGTTTCTTGACAAACTGGTTGGGAAGAAGGGTTTTGGCGCTGCGCTGATGAAAGCGGGTTGGTTAAGGGAGGTAGACGGGGTGATGCAGTTTCCGAATTTTGGTAGGCACAATGGACCTACGGGCAAGGGGCGGGCCTTGACGGCGCAGCGGGTGAGTCGGCATCGTGAGCGGAAACGGACAAGTGACGAAAAAGATGAAAAAGTCTTGGATATCTCGGTAACGAATGATTCAGGGCCGGGAGGCGCTGTGACTCCTAAGGTAAAGGCGGTGAATCAACGAAGGAACACCGTTAAAGAGTTGTTGAAGAGTGATTTAAATGATGAAAATACTCCAATTTCAGAAATTCATTCTGGGGCCATTTTGCCGGATGACATTGAATTGGAACCGCCATTTGATGATTTGGATAGCGAGTCTGTAACGATTGAAGGCGGCGGATTTGAGGCTCCTGATGCCGATGAGGAGAGTCCGTTTGAGGACGAGAGTCCCTTCGGGGATGCTGTGGAGATTGGAGGAGAGGTTGGGGAAGAGTCGGGAGTTGTCGTCGAGGAAGTCTCTGCTCGTGAGCCGAATGGAGGTGGGGTGGTTGTGAAAGTGGCGGAGGAAGAGGAAGTGACGGTAGCAGTGGAGGGAACCGAAGTTGATCCAGCCCCTAAAGTGAAGAAGGTGAGGGGTGGGCGGAAGTCGGGTGGAGCCGACAGCTCAGATCAGCCGATGCTTTTCTGATCGGGTTTACTTTGTGGACTAACGGAGGAGTCGTCTCTGAGGTTGTTTTTTGCGCCTGGGGGATGAGGCGACTCACTCCCAGCTTTTACCCCCAGGGTGTCAAAACTTATGAGGCAACAGGTGTGCGGGGTATGTGGCGGGATTTTTTATTGTCAGGTTGATGGCATGGGTGGATGGTGGGTTGCGGATGAGTGAATTGAACAGTGAGAGTGACGTGGGCGGATTGAAGCCTGGGCAGGAGCGGGGTTTCCGGCTTTTGCTGACGGCGGCGTGTTTGGTGGTGGTGTTGGCGGGGATGAAGGCGGCGGCGAGTTTCTTTGTGCCAGTTGTGCTGGCGTTTTTCATGAGCGTGCTCAGTTATCCGTTTTTAAGGTGGATGCGGAAGCGCAAGGTGCCGCATCTGGTCGGGGTGCTGGTGACGGTGCTGGTGAACGTGGGCGTGCTGGTGTTTGTGATTCAGGCGGGGGTGCATTTGCTGACGCGGATGCAGTATGAGTTGCCGTCGTATATTCGCGGCTTGAAGGGGCTGCTGGATCAGGGGGCGATTTGGCTGGAGGGGCAAGGGGTGGAGGAGGCGACGGCGATTGTGAATCAGATGTGGGACTGGCAGGGCCTGGGGAATAATCAGAATATTGTGCAGGGGCTTACGACGATCATGGGAAGCACCGTGGGGACAGCGGCGTCTGTGGTTTCGACGACAACGTTGGTGATGATTTTGATGGTGTTTATTTTGATGGAGGCGGTGGGTACGAGGGGGCGTTTGAATGCGGTGCAGTTGGCGGGGGGACCGGATTTTGGGCAGTTGCTGGAGTCGGCGACGGACATTCAGAAGTATCTGGTGATCAAGACGCTGATCAGTGTGGCGACGGGGATTTTGGCGTGGGTGTGGTGCCTGATGTTTGATCTGCCGTATGCGGTGCTGTGGGGGATCGTGGCCTTTTTGATGAACTACATACCGGCGGTGGGATCGATTTTGGCAGGGGTGCCGCCGGTGTTGCTGGCACTGGTGACGAATGGATTTGGGAGTGCGTTTGGAGTGATGCTGGGGTATTTGGGGATCAATGCGGCCCTGGGGACGTTTTTGGAGCCGTTGCTGCTGGGGAGGCGGTTTGGGGCGTCACCGCTGGTGATTGTGACATCGGTGCTGTTTTGGGGGTGGATGTGGGGTCCGGTGGGGATGTTTTTGGCGGTGCCTTTGACGATGATGGTGAAGATGATGCTGGGGCACTCGGATGAGTTTCGCTGGATGGCGGTGGCGATGGCGAAGAAGAAGATCACGAAGGGTGAGGTGGTCTTGATGGCGGACTTTGATTTGGCGGGAGAGGAGAGCGAGCAGCTGGGAGGAGGGGCGAGTACGGAGTTCCCGGGGGAATTCAGGAAGTAGACGCGGGCGGAGGCGTATTTGAGGTGGCATGGGGCGCTCAAGGGTCACGTCGAAAACTGAAGGGAGGCTGCATCCGCGTCTGAGGGCGTGGGTGAAGGAGGCGTTTGGAGGAAGGTTGACGGAGGCTCAGGAATTGACTTTGCCGAGGGTGTTTGCGGGGGAGTCGGTTTTGTTATCGTCACCAACGGGGAGTGGCAAGACGTTGGCGGGATTTCTGGGGGTGCTGGATTTTTTGATTCGGGAGTGGGAGGCGGACCGGTTGGTGGGGGATCAGACGGTGGCGGTGTATGTGTCTCCGTTGCGGGCGCTGACTTATGACATTCAAAAGAATTTGATGCGGCCCTTGAAGGAGATGGGGCTGGAGGAGGTGATTCGGGTGGGGATGCGAACGGGAGACACGACGGCGGGAGAGCGTGCGAAGTTGCGGCGGAAGCCTCCGCATATTCTGCTGACGACACCGGAGAGTCTGGCGATCCTTTTGCCACAAGGGGGAGCGCGAGCGGGGCTGAAGGGGTGTCGATTTGTGATTGTGGATGAATTGCATGCGCTGGCGGAGAACAAGCGTGGGGCGCATTTGGGGGTGACGCTGGAGAGGTTGGAGCGCTGGGTGGGAGGGGGATTGGTTCGGGTGGGTCTGTCGGCGACGGCGGCGCCGTTGGCCTTGCTGGGGGAGATGCTGGTGGGGGTGGGGCGAAGGTGTGAGGTGGTGGTGGCGCGAATGGAGCGGGATCGGCGGGTGGAGGTGCTGTCGCCGTTGAAGAAGGACCCGTATCCGTCCGCGGGCTACACGGCGCAGCGGGTGCTGGATGACATTGGGGGAATCGTGCAGCGGAAGCGCAGTGTGATCATTTTTTGCAACACGCGGAGTGCGACAGAAAGTCTGGCGCATCGGTTGAAGCGGGTGTTGCCGAAGTTGGCGGACAAGATTGAGGCGCATCACGCGTCGCTGGATCGGGAGGTGCGGTTGGGGGTGGAGGATCGGCTGAAGAATGGGGAACTGCGGGCGGTGGTGTGTTCAACGAGTCTGGAGTTGGGGGTGGACATCGGGTCCGTGGATTGTGTGGTGATGATTTCGACGCCGAAGGGGATCAGCCGGGCTTTGCAGCGGATTGGGCGGAGCGGGCATTCGATTCATCAGAGCAGTCACGGGGTGCTGGTGGCGACGAATGTGAATGATCTGATGGAATGTGTGGTGTGCGCGGAGATGACGCGGGCGATGCGGTTGGACGAGGTGAGATTGATGGAGAAGCCGCTGGATGTGCTGGCGCAGCATTTGGTGGGGATGGCGATGGAGGGTGGTTACACAATGGATGAGGCGTTTGAGGTGGTGCGACGGGCGAAGTGTTTTGAGGGGCTGGAGAGCGTGGAGTTTGAGCGGGTGGCGAGGTATTTGAGGGGCGGTGGGGTGTCGCTAGAGAAGCAGTATGCGGAGCATTTCGGGAAGATCGTGGAGGTGGACGGGAAGCTGGCGGTGCCGTCGAAGAAGGTGGAGCGGGAGTATCTGGCGAATGTGGGGGTGATTCACACGGAGGGGATGGTGAGTGTGTATCTGGGCAAGCGGCGGCTGGGACAGGTGGAGGAGGGGTTTATGAAGCGATTGAAGACGGGGGATGTGTTTTTGCTGGCGGGGCGGATGGTGCGGTTGGTTGAGACGGGGGTGGGTGAGGCAAAGGTGGAGGAGGCGCGGTTGGCGCTGCCGACGGTGCCGGCTTGGAATGCGAACAAGATGCCGTTGGCGAGCGGATTGGCGAAGGAGGTGCGTGAGTTGCGATCCGAGTTGGCGAGGCGGATCGAGGCGGCGGGGAGTGGCGCAGAGGAGCGGGGTCGGTTTGTGCGGCCGGTGCTGGAGGCGGAGAAGAAGGAGGTGATTTTGGATTGGCTGGTGGAGCGTTTTGAGATCAGCGGGAGCAATGCTTTGGCGATCTTGAATCATTGTTTGCACCAGCTTCAGGTGTCGTGTTTGCCGACGGCGGAGCGGTTGGTGATCGAGCGTTATGTGGAGGCGCCGATGGGTAGGGAGGAGTTGGGGGAGGAGCTGGTGCATTTCTTTTTTCATTCGCTGATTGGGCGGGCGGCGAATGATGCGTTGTCGCGGATCGTGGCGTGGCGGGTGAAGCAGGCGGTGGGTGGGAATGCGATGGTGACGATTGATGATTATGGGTTTCTGTTGACGCTGAAGGCGTTCCAGGATTTGGCGGTGGAGGATTGGCGGGAGTTGTTTCGGGTGGAGAGTGCGGAAGCGGATTTGCGTTCCGCGCTGGAGGATTCGGAGCTGGTGAAGTGGAATTTCAGAGGGGTGGCTCAGACCGGGCTGATGGTGCCGAGGAATCGACCGGGAGAGGAGCGGCGGGTGAAGCAATTGCGATGGAGTTCGGAAATCTTGTGGCGAGTGCTGATGGAGCATGAGCCGGATCATCCGTTGCTGACGCAGGCGTATCGGGAAGCGACGCATGCGTTCCTGGATCTGCCGCGAGCGATGGCTTTTTTAGCGGGGGCGGAGAAGTTGGAGTGGCGTTTTGTGGAGGTGCCGGTGGTGAGTCCATTCGCGTTTGGTATCTACGCGAGCAAGATCAAGGAGGGGATGATGCTGGAGGATCCAGAGGAGGCTATTGAGCGTCTGTGGCGGGCGTTTCAGGAGAAGGTGGGGCGAGGAGAGCCTGAGTGATCTCGTCGGCGGACTGGGTGCGCATGTTGAGGAAGGTGATGCCGGAGTCGGGAAGGTCTGATCCGGCCTGTTTGAAGAGGCCGCGGACGACTCGGGGATAGCAGGCGATGATTTGCAGGCCGCCTGTGCTAGCTTTTTGACTGAGTTCGGTGAGGCGGGGGTCGCGATGGGCGGCGAACTCGCAGAGGTCGGAAACGGCTTCGAAGCTTTTGCCGCAAGCGGAGAGTTGCTCGAGGACAGCGTTTTTGACGCCATTGGGGACGACTTGGGCGTAGGCGCAGCGGCAGTAGAGGATCTGGGCGTTTTCGGACATGGGTGAAACGGAAGTGGGATGATGGAAAGGGAACGGAGAGATCGCAAGGGAGGTTTCGATCAATCGGCTGGCTGGGAAGGCGGGGGTTGACGGGATGGGGGGTGGGTTTCAGAGTGGGGGGCTATGCGTTTGGCGATTTGCAACGAGACTTACCAGGACAAGAGTTTTGACGAAGTGTGTCGGGACGTGGCTGAGTGCGGGTATGATGCGCTGGAGCTGGCGCCGTTTACTTTGAAGGAGGATCCGCGTGAATTGACGGAAGCGGATGCGTTGACGTTGAGTCGAACCGCGAGCAAGCACGGGCTGGATATTCTGGGTCTGCATTGGCTGCTGACGAAGCCGACGTGGTTTCACATCACGAGTCCGGATGCACTGCAACGGAAGGAGACGGTGAAGTTTGGGCGGCATTTGGCGCGTTTTTGCGCGATGACGGGCGGGCGGATCATGGTTTGGGGGAGTCCGAAGGCGCGGAGTTTGCAGCCGGAATGGGATCGGGAGGAGTGCTGGAAGAGGGCGGTGGAAGCGGTGCGGGGGGTGGCGGAGGAGGCGGGGCGCTATGGGGTGACGATTGCGATGGAGCCACTGGGGCGGAAGGAGACGAATTTTCTGAACACGGCGGCGGAGACGATTCGTTTTTGCGAGGCGGTGGATCATCCGGCGTGCAAGCTGCATTTGGACGTGAAGGCGATGAGTGATGAGGAGGCGGAGATACCGGAGATCATCCGTGCGAGCCGGGATTGGACGGTGCATTTTCATGCGAATGATCCCAATTTGCTGGGGCCGGGGATGGGGGATGTGAAGTTTGAGCCGATCATTGCGGCGTTGAGAGAGACGGCGTATTCGGGCTATGTTTCGGTGGAGGTGTTTGATTACCGACCTGGAGCGGAGAAGATTGCGAGGGAGAGCATTGGCTATTTGAAGCGAATGCTGGAATAGGGGGAGAGGATTTTTTGCGATGATTGTTCAAATAGCCACACTTTGCGATTCGGCGGCGGACTATGGGGGGAAGCTGTGTGTGATGGGTTCGTTTGACACGCTTTGTGCGAGGGAGTTTCCGGTGGTGCATCCGCAGTGTTCTCTGGCGTTGCGGTTTACGTTTGATCATCATGAGGCGGGCAGGCATGGGTTTTCGGTGAGGTGCTTGGATCCGGAGGGCAATGAGGCGCTGCCGCCGTTTGATCCGGTGGTGGATGTGACGTTTCCGTCCGAGTTCGTGCCATTTGTGACCCGGAATTTGGTTTTGAATTTGCAGCGGGTGAAATTTGAGCGACCGGGCATTTATGCATGGGAGGTGAGGCACCACAATGCGGTGGTGATGCGTATTCCTCTGCGAGTCACTTTATTTGATGAAAGCCGCTCGGCGACGGGGCCGGCGGGTTGAGCTTGAATTGAGAATAAGTGATCCCCACATTCGATCATGGAAGAAGGACAAGAAATGACGACGATGGACACGCCCGCGTGTTCGCAGATTCAGCAGCTTTCGGTGTTTTTGGCGAATCGGGTGGGTTCGTTGATGTCGTTGGTGAAGCTCTTGAGGGACCACCACATTGAGGTGTTGGGGCTTTCGGTTCAGGATTCGACGGAGTTGACTCTGGTTCGGCTGGTGGTGACCGATCCGGAGGGGGCGCAGGCGTTGTTTATCGAGAAGGGAATCGCCCACACGACAGTGGATGTGGTGGTGGTGGAGTTGGATGAAGGCGGGCGGGATTTGAATCACTGTTTGTCGGTGCTGTTAGCGGCGGAGGTGAACATTCATTTTCTTTATGCGTTGCTGGCGCGGCCTGGAAGGAATGCGGTGATGGTGGTGCAATGTGACGATGGGGAGGTTTGCGCGACGTCGCTGCATGAGTCCGGGTTCCATGTGCTGGCGCAGGAGGATTTGAGTCGGTAACCCTGAAAGCAGGAAGGATGGCCGCAAGGGGGCGGGCTGGAAACCGGGAAGGGTGTGCACAAAAAACGCCCGACGGCGCGGGGCCGGCGGGCGTTGTGAGAGACGAGTGGGTGTCGAGTCTGATTACTCGGCGACTTTGGCGCTTTTGATCAGGATGGCTTCGGCAGGGACGTTTTGGTGGGGGCCCTTGCTGGTGGTGGGGGCGGCGACGATGGCGTCGACGATGTCCATTCCAGCGGTGACTTTGCCGAAGACAGCGTAGCCGTAGCCATCGAAGCTGGGGTAGTCGAGGTTGGCGTTGTCATTGACGTTGATGAAGAACTGCGAGGTGGCGCTGTCGGGGACGTTGGTGCGCGCCATGGCGAGGGTTCCGCGTGTGTTTTTGAGGCCGTTTTTGGACTCGTTTTGAATGGGCGCGTCAGTGGGTTTTTGGGTCATTTCAGCATCGAAGCCACCGCCTTGGATCATGAAGCCCGGGATGACGCGATGGAAAATGGTGCCGGCGTAGTGGCCTTTTTTGGCGTAGGCGACAAAGTTGGCGGTGCTGATGGGGGCTTTTTCGGCGTCGAGTTCGATTTCGATGTTACCCTTAGAGGTTTCGAGTGTAATTTTCACAGTGGTGGCTTTGGTTTCGGTTTTTGGAGCTTCGGTGGGTTTGGCTTCCTCCTTCTTTTTTTCTTCGGACCAAGAGGTTGAAGTGGCGGCGGAGAGGAGCACTCCAGCGAAGGCAATGTTGAGCAAGCGATGGATCATGGTGATGTTTCGAATGTGGATTTAGGGTTGGGATGTTCCCGGAGAGACAATGAGGAGCGGAAAGGCTGATGGCAAGTCCCAACTTGCATGTTTGGCAGGGTGAATGCATGGTTTGCCTCCCCCAAAAAACTCATGGCCTGCAAGATTGACCCCACGCTGCATCGCGAAAAGAAGCCGGACTGGATCCGGGTCAAACTGCCGCGCGATCCGGCCTTTTGGAGCACGAAGGGATTGATTTCGGATTTGAAGCTGCACACGGTTTGTGAGGAGGCGCAGTGTCCGAACCGGTGGGAGTGCTGGAGTCAGGGGACGGCGACGTTCATGATCGCGGGAGATCGATGCACGCGGGCGTGCGGGTTTTGCGCGGTGAAGACAGCGAAGCCGTTCGCGTTGGAGGCGGATGAGCCGCAGCGGGTGGCTGAGGCGACGAAGCGGTTGGGGTTGAAGCATGTGGTGATCACGGCGGTGGCGCGGGATGATGTGGCGGATGGCGGGGCGGAGCATTTTGCGCAGACGATTGAGGCGGTGAGAGCTGAGGTGGAGGGGATTGTGATTGAGATTTTGGTGCCGGATTTTAATGGCAAGGATGAGGCGCTGATGAGCGTGATGAAGGCGAGGCCGCATATTTTCAATCACAACCTGGAGACGGTGGAGCGGTTGACGCCGCTGGTGAGGTCGCGGGCGAAATATGATCGGAGTTTGCACGTGTTGAAGCGGGCGAAGGAGATGGCGGCGGAGTTGGGGAATCGCTGTGCGACGAAGAGCGGGTTGATGTTGGGACTCGGGGAGACGGAGACGGAGTTGTTTCAGGCGATGGATGATTTGCTGGAGCACGGGGTGACGGTGCTGACGCTGGGGCAGTATTTGAGGCCATCCCCACAGCATTTGCCGGTGGTGGAGTATGTTCATCCTGACACGTTTGAGAACTACAAGGAGATTGCGAGGAAGAAGGGTTTCAGGCATGTGGCGAGCGCGCCGCTGGTGAGGAGTTCGTATCATGCGGCGGACTTCAAGCCTGAGTTGGATGTGACTTAGCAATATCGATTTAGATTGGTTGCCGAGGGTGTATCTTGGTGATGAATCATTTGCTGGGAACGGCTATGGCTTTTAAGGTGGTGGGATGAGTGACACTGAGAGCCGGATTGAAGCGTCGTTTGCCCCTTTTCGTGAGAGAATGCTGGCTGCGGGCCTGAGCGAGTCTGCGATTCGGGCTTTTCGGGGGAGCTATGCGGCGCTGTTGGCGGGTGAGACGGGGATGATTCCTGAGGGGACGATTGAAGCGGCGAAGGATTTGCCGTGTGCGGATGCTTTGACTGCGCCGGAGGCGGGTCGGGCGGGGGAGTTGCTGAAGCAGACGGTGGTGATCAAGCTGAATGGCGGGCTCGGGACTGGGATGGGATTGGAGAAGGCGAAGTCGCTGCTGCCGGTGCGAGGTGAGGACACGTTTTTGGATTTGATTGCGAGGCAGATTTTGCGTTTGCGCGGGCAGACGGGAGGTGATGTGCCGGTGTTCATGCTGATGAACAGTTTTAGCACGTCTGCGGACACGGCGGCGCATTTGGCGGAAAGGTTTCCGCAGCTGGGTGGCAGGGAGACTTGGGAGCTGATGCAGAACAAGGTGCCAAAAGTGCTGGCAGGTTCGCTGGAGCCGGCGAACTGGCCATCAAATCCGGAGCAGGAGTGGTGTCCGCCGGGGCATGGGGATATTTATGCGTGTTTGGCGGGGTCGGGATGGTTGGAGCGGTTGCTGGGCGGAGGGGTGCGGTATGCGTTTGTTTCCAACTCAGACAATTTGGGGGCGACGCTTGATCCGGCGATTTTGGCCTGGTTTGTGGAGAGTGGGATGCCGTTTGCGATGGAGGTGACGAGGCGGACGGAGTCGGACAAGAAGGGGGGGCACTTGGCGGTGCGGAAGCGCGATGGGCAGTTTTTGTTGAGGGAGTCGGCGCAGTGTTTGAAGGAGGATGAGGGGAGCTTTCAGGACATTGAGTTGCATCGCTATTTCAACACGAACAATCTTTGGATTGATCTGGTGGCGTTGAAGGCGGCGTTGGAGGCGAATGAGGGGCTGATTCCGTTGCCGCCGATCATGAATAAAAAGACGGTGGATCCGCGGGACGGGAGTTCTCCGGCGGTGGTGCAGGTGGAGACGGCGATGGGGGCGGCGATTGAGTGTTTTGCCGGGGCGGGGGCGATCGAGGTGTCGCGGGTGCGATTTGCGCCGGTGAAGACGACGAGTGATCTGCTGGCGGTGCGGTCGGATGCGTATGAGTTGACGGAGGATTTCTGTTTGCGGCTGCATCCGGATCGGAAGGGACAGCCGCCGCATTTGCATCTCGATCAGAGGCTATGCAAGCTGGTGGATGGGTTGGAGAGGAACTTTCCGCATACGCCGAGTTTGTTGCACTGTCGGAGTTTGCTGGTGCATGGTCCGGTGGCGTGTGAGGCCGATGTGGTGTTCAAGGGTGATGTGGTGATTCACAATCACACGAGTTCATCGGTAAGGTTGAAGGCGGGGGTGCACGAGGGGCAGATCAGTGTCGGTTAGAGCAGTTTAAGCAAAACTGTAGCCGCTTTTTTGGGGCGGCGGAAGTGGATCTGAGCCGTCGTCAGCTTGGGACGTATGTTCTCATATGCCCCGGCGCTGCCAACGGCCCATCTCCACCTCCGGCGCTCCCAAATCAACGACCACATCTTTTCTTAAAATGCTCTAGGCCGCGAGCACGGCGGTGAGGAGCTTCCAGAATTTTTGGGTGGAGGAGATGCTGGCGCATTCTTTTTCGGAGTGGGCTTCGAAAATGTTTGGGCCGAAGGAGATCATGTCGAGGCCGGGATAGGTTTTGGCGATGACGCCGCACTCGAGTCCGGCATGGCAGGCGCCGACTTTGACCTCGTGACCGAAGAGATCGCGATAGAGGGAGCGCATGGTTTCGAGGATGGGAGAGGAGGCGCTGGGGCTCCAACCGGGGTAACCGGCATCGTGATGAACCTGGGCACCGATTAAATGGAAAGGGGCGGCGAAGGCGGCGGCGACATCTTGTTTGCTGGAGTCGACGGA
>Ga0164293_10005397_pt1 | contig 10873 bp, 8 predicted proteins | sample GEODES118metaG_FD_111487 | JGI IMG/M metagenome (GOLD analysis project Ga0164293, IMG submission 111487) | Eutrophic lake water microbial communities from Lake Mendota, Wisconsin, USA - GEODES118 metaG | ecosystem: Environmental > Aquatic > Freshwater > Lake | place: USA: Lake Mendota, Wisconsin...
AGTTAAGCCGTCATCACTTGAGCGAGGAACTTCGCACTTTCCAAATCGCTTTGTATTTTGAGTAAAATCCACAATACTATCATAAGAAAATGAATTCAAAAGATGTGCAGGGTTTTTTGCAAGGTAAGGCATCGACACATCTGAATTCAATGCCTGTGGATTCCCTGCAAATCTTTGAATTCGAAGCTGATCAAAAACATTCAGTCGCTCTGCTTCCGGAGAACTTTGAAACCTTGAGCCTAAATCACCAAGCAATCTGTTTTGTGGATTGAACCCTGGTCTTGAGGCGATGTGACGTTCAATTTTTTTAAAGTAATTATTGTAGTAATCAGGATCGATCGAATAATAGGCTAAATCGAAAAGATCCGGAGCGACGGCTGCAATTTCAGCAAGTCTTAATCGTGGTGCACCGTTACCAGCGGTATCCCAAGTGAGTTGATCGCGAAATTCTATTGCAGTTGCAGAGGAATTACCGACCAAATCATAATGACGAAGACTGGGTCTAAAATCGTTAGCCATTGGAAATGGAAGTTGACTTCCGTTATACATTTGCCTGTAGGCTGAATTCACGTCACCGGGTGCATTAATTCTAATAATTCTATGAAAATAGGCCAGAACTCGTTCCGATGCCCACCCCAAAGTATCTCCAGGAAATCGCGCAATATTAGCTGCCCAATCTGGAGCATCAATATTTCCGATACCACCCACATTTAGCACCCGAACACCACCTCGAGCTTCGGTTTTACCAGGAACATTTAAAGTATTTGCCGTTGTATTAATTCGATCATTTCCAAGTTCGCTTGGCCGCCAAGTATTTGTGTACCAAGGACCGATACGACCACCGAAGGGTTTAGAATAAGCTTCCGCTGTTAAGGTAACATTCGATAAAGGCATAAAGGGAATTCTGGGACTGGTCGTTGCTTTCACGCCCACATAAGCCATACACCAAGGATCCTTTTCAAACCCAGTCAAGACAGGTCTTGGAGCCAAATAGGGCTCCATTGCGGCATATTCGTTTTTTAGAACTGGCGGTGCATCATTAAAAAGTTGAGGCCGATTCGCCGCGCCAGCAGATAATTGCCGAGCTGCTTGATTAACCGAACTCGCTCCGGATGACCCACCAATATTACAATCGTAATATCTCCAAACGGGGTAGACTTCTACAGGCACAAGCCATGGAGGAGCATCATTATTTAGCTGAGAACTTCCAGTCACCGAACTTGTTTTTCTGCATGCACCTTGTGCTAGTCCGTTTAAAACTTGGAAATTCATTGTTGCACGATTGGCATCTGTTAAATTTTTTGAAAGCGTTCGCTCAATACCTTGTCTTGCAGATCCTCCTTCGATTTCAAAGAAATCACTGGTGTCCGTACTAATTCCGGTCGCTAAATAATTAATTAAATGGGCCCTTTGTTCAGCATCGTTGTTATGAGCTAAAATGAATCGACCACCGATTATATAATTAAGGCTCCCAACATACTCACAACGATCCTTAATTTGCCCAATCGCGCTCGTAATTGCCGTACTTACTATCGTTCCGAATCCATAGAAGTTAGGTATGAAAAGTAAATTGGGATTCGGTAATCCCACCTGAGTCGCTAGGTGCATATTTTTACAAGAGTTTTCATCTGATGGGGCTAAGGTTTGAAGCTCATGCGGATCATAAGTGATACAGAAGCGAGGCAACCGATAGGGAGTATTATTCGCTGTGTTTCCTCCCGCCAAAATGTCCGACAGGTTACTCCCCGAGGGGTTATCACGAATTTTACTATACGGCGCAACCCCAGCCACATCATGCCCCGCAGTCCCCAAAACCCGCTGCCGCCAAGTCAAAAGTTTCCAGCTTTGCCGAATCTGGTAATTCACATGGGCGATCGCATTTAAAACCTCAGCTTGTTTCGAAGCTCCGTAGTAAGCGGCCAAATCCACCGAGTTTTGCAGATTGATTTTATGATGAACTAGAAGTCCCACGTTGATGATCATCGCGAAAAATAAAAAAAGCACTTGGAACAAAAGTGCGATAAAAATGGCCACTTGGCCTTTTCTGTTTCGTAGTAACTGAATCATCATAGATTCTTATTGTGCTTTTAATTTGTTGAAAAATCTCTAATCTCGTTTGCAATCACCGACTTAGGTCTCTCATACTTATTGAAAGCAATTTGACCAATGAAATGAACCCAGAGAGAATAAGTGATCAGCAACTCAGGAGTTCACGACCATGGTCCAATCAATTCTTTGTGCTCTATTTATTTTCTCAATTTCTATTCCATCAAGCGCGAAAGAAATTTTATTTGAAGGTTATTACAAAATAACATCTGCTGAAAAACATATTGGATTTTCATTGATTCGCTATGAATTCGATAACACTCAAAAAAAGTTTTATTCTACCTCTTTAACTAAGATTTCTAGCCCAGGTCTTGAGGTTATGGAAAGCCTGTCTGCCACCGCAGAAGCTGATGATTTTATGACCCCGGTTTCCTATAAATACACGGGCCTCGTAGGTAAGGAATCTAAAATTTTTGAAGTCCAGTTTAAAAAAGGGAAGACCGCTAAAGACAAAAACAAAATGACAGTCGTTAAAGTTATCAATGGTGGAAAACCACAAACGATGATGGCTGACATCGATTCTGATGTTTTTCTTAGTACCTTTTTATCCTACCGAATACTTCGCTCAAAAACAGGAATTCAAACCCAATCTCAATTTAAATACCAAGCTATAGCAGAAGAAGATGCTAAAGTTGAAGCTGGCACTGCAAAAGTTTTAAATGAAGAAAAGTACAAAGGCTTCTCGGCTTTCAAAGTTGAAAATACATTCAAAAATGGTCTATTTATCAGTCATGTGAATGATAAAGGTGAAGCACTTGCGACTCTGGTTCCAGATGCAAAAATAACTTCTGAGCTTGTTGCAAAACCTGCAGACGCCATCGGAACCATCGGACTGCCAGAAAGTATTGTGAAAGCTTTATTCGGCAAAATGCCCATCGCAGAAAAAAACGTGGTCACTCAATATTTCAATACCCAAGAAAAATCCGGTACAACACCAGGAAAAACTCAAGGCGTACCTGCTGGTCAAGGCATCATGATCAGCCCTAAGGATTCAAAATCACTGCAGGAGGGTCCTTGATCCGACACCACCTGGGTCAACACTTGATCATTGGTCTGAGTGGACTTTCACTGACAACCGATGAGAAAAAGATGATCGTCGATAATAATATCGGCGGTGTCATATTGTTTGCTCGCAACATTCAAAGCCCCGAACAAGTTCATGCTTTGTGTTCTGAAATTCAATCCCTTCGACATCAGATGCCCGATAAAGCCCCGATCATTATTAGCATCGATCAAGAGGGTGGCAGAGTCGCAAGAATTCGCGCGCCACTGACAGTTTGGCCGCCGCTCAAAAAATTAGGTGAGATTGATAACCCAACAGTGAGTTTTCATTTTTCACATCGACTTGGTTTGGAACTTCGAGCCTTAGGAATAAATCTTAATTTTGCACCCTGTATTGATGTGTATTCAAACCCAAAAAACACCGTGATCGGTGATCGAGCTTTAAGCTCTGATTTTGATTTAGTAACGAAGCATGCGTCTGCCTTAGTTCGAGGCTTTATCAAAGCTGAGGTTATACCCTGTATTAAACACTTTCCAGGGCATGGAAATACTTTGATCGATAGCCACGAAGATTTACCTATCGAAAATGCAACTTTAGACCAACTGATGTCTTCCTCGATCATGCCATTTAAAAAAGCGTTTAAATCCCGAGCCGATCTGGTCATGCTGGCTCATATTTTGTTTCCACAAATCGATCCCAATTTTCCTGCAACATTATCAGAAATCTTTGTTCAAAAGATTTTAAAAGCTGATTGCCGGTACCGGGGTTTGATCATCACAGATGATTTAGGCATGAAGGCTCTGACCAAAAGCATGAGCACAAGTGAGATCGCAGTTCGCGCTCTTCACGTTGGAGCTGATCTACTTCTTTATTGCAACGAGCCCGATGCCCCTGCAGTGGCAATGGAAGCTCTTTTGGAAGCCTGTGGAAACGGACCCTTAAAGCCTGACTTGATTCAGCAAAATGCACAAAAAATTCTACAGTTTAAGCTTTCTCGAATTAAAAACCCCGATGTTTTGCCTTACAGCGATGTTCGACACTTGATCGGTCATGAGTCCCATAAAAAATTATCCGAAGCCATTATGGCAGGTTCGGTTCCCCAAGAACTTATTTCTGAATCTGAAGACAATTAAACAAGTTTTAAATGCTCACAAAATTGATCAAATGGTAAAACTGCCAGATCAGGGCTTATCCACCGTGATTTTTGATCTAAATTCACTTGATACCACATAGGAATTGTAAGTTTAGATTTAAAATACAAAAGAGACGGTGATAAATCCGTTTCATTCAGTTTACATTCAACTGCAAAAATAGGTTTTCGATCCTTAAGAACTACAAAGTCACATTCTTTACCAGTCTCGTCGCGAATGTACCGTAACTCCATGCGGTAGCCTTCCGTGTCTTGCAAAAAATCACAGTACTTAAGCAAATGTGATCCAACTAAGTTTTCAAATCTATATCCTAAATTTTCAACCTGGGACCAATCCCATAGATACAGTTTTTGAGTTTTTTTTACTGCTTTGATTTTAGGCGATCCAAAAGGCGGAAGAAGATAGCAGTAATACAGATTATCCAAAATTTGAGTCCATCTTTTTATGGTCTTATCAGACACATCAAGATCCTCAGCTATGGATTTATAGGAAAAAGGACTGCCAACTTTGGTTTGCAACAGATCCGCTAGTAATTCTACTTTATCTAAATCAGAAACATTTTCTAAATCTCGTAGATCTTGCCTGACAAGCTTTGAAACTCTTTGCTGATGCCAACGTCTGAGCTCTTTAGGGTTTTGCTGAAGAAGAGGCTCAGGAAAACCCCCATACTGAAATAGCGCTTGAAGATGAGTTTCGCTCATGCCTAGTTCAGGTAAAGTAAAAGGATGAATGCGGTAATAATGGTAACGACCAAGCAGGGATTCTCCGCCCTTTCGAAATATATCTAACCTTGCCGAACCTGTTACAATTATATTCTGATGATCCTTCCACTTATCCCAAGCTCCTTTTACAAAACTTTGCCAGCCTTTCTTTTTATGGATCTCGTCCAAAACTATAAGTGGCAAATCTTTTGACCACTCCATTTTGTTGATGGTTCGTCGATCGTTTTCATTGTCCCAGTTTAAGTAGGCCTCTGGGCTTTTTGTTTTTTTAGATAAAATAGTCTGAGCCAGTGTTGTTTTTCCCACCTGTCTGGGTCCACCAAGAAAAACCATTTTGTTTTTCAAATCCTCTGTTATGAGGTCTTGATAAACCCGTTTTGGCAATGAATCTGACTTTTTTAACATAAAACCCCCATAAAGTGTTTCGGAGTCAACTCCATTTTGCTTTAATGTATTTCGGAGTCAACTCCGAAATACAAAATGTCAATTGACTGTCCACTCGTGAAACAGTTTCATACTATGTGACTTCAAACTCATCCATTCACATTTGAAATGGCACCCATCTTGTAGTGAAGAGCGGTGGGGTTGATATGAAATTAATTATTGCAGACGAAAAACGCATTTCTCAGTTGGATCTGGATTCTTCTCATCTCAAGATAAAGAAGAAACCGCCCATCAATCGATTTGTTTTAACTTCTGTGATCGTTCATATCATGACAGCCTCAGCAATATTAATGCTGAGGCCTACTCCCCAACCAATTCCAGAGATTATAGAGATTGAACTTGGCGCAGGAGAAATGGCACCAATCACATCAGCTCCTATTATCTCTGAACAAATTCAAGAAGCTGCACAGGCTGCAGAGGTTGCTCCGCCAAATGTGGCGACGACCTTGCCAGAAAAAGTTGTGACGGCTCCCGTAAAGACACAACCAATCGTTGCCCCAACAGTTGTGGCTCAGATCCCGCAGCCGGCAGAAACGAATGAAACGACCGAGCCTACTGCAAACTTAGATGATATCGAAAAGCCAACACTTGCAGAATTTCCTGAAGAAGAGACTCCAGTTGAAAACCAAGAAGATCTCAAAGCTCAGGTAAATGAAAAAGCGGTTTTGGCCGAAGAAGCAGAGGCTGAGCAATTGGCGTTGGCTCAAAAACAAATTCAAGACGACATCAAACAAAAAGAATTAGAAGCTCAGGCAGAAGCAGAAGCCTTAGCCTTAGCTAGTAAAAATGCAGAAGCGGGAGCTGGACAAGACGCTCAAACATCAGCACCCGCTGAAACCACAGGAGAGCTTCGTTCGTTGGCACAATTACGCCAAAAACCGGGCAATCCACGCCCCCAGTATGACCCTCAAGAAAGATTGAAAGGTCACAACGGAGCTGTCATTTTTAAAGCATTTGTGACAATTGATGGAAATTTAACTGAATTTAAAATGTTGCAATCGACAGGTTACAAAAATTTAGATTTTAAAACTTTGAAAGCATTGAAGCAGTGGAAATTTTATCCTGGGCAAGAAGGCTGGGTTGAGCTTCCTTTTCAATGGGATTTGAAAGGTGGAACTCAAGAAATGCCCGCCCTCCTTCGCCGCAGAGTCGGACAGAATTAATCGCCGAAAAGTGCTTTTTTCTTAGGTGTCGTGCCTTCGCTTCTGAGTTTAGCTTTACGCTTAGTCCCCATGTTTGCTTTTTTCTTTTTGCGGATAATTTTAGTTTTGCGAGTTTTTGATGCCATGGATCCCCCGTGTTAAGAGGTCATTGGCTATCAAAAAGGAACACCCAAGTCAATGGAATGCCGGATTTCACTTTTTTCCTGATTTAACCATTGTGAAGCATAATCCAATTTAAACTTAGGCAAAGACAATCCGAGTCCCGCTGACCAACTATCATCAAATCCAGGCACTTTTGACCAACCTGCGCGCCCAATCAACCAGCGACCGAAAAAGGTCTCGAATCCAGCCTGAGGGATGAGCTCAGAGAAATTATTTCCATCCGTTGTTGAGACATCAAACCGAAAGCGAAACCAGTCCATATAGACATAGTTCATTCCTAATCTTGTTCGTGGAGCCAGCAGACCAGGCTCTTTCAGCTCTTTCGAGATTTCTGTGATATTTTCAAAGGCGGCTGCGATTCCGAACTGTGGACTTGCCACATAAGTCATTCCCAGTGAACCATTGAAATGTTGGGTTCGCTTTTCTTCATTGCGCTCTGGTTTGGTTTGTAAATAGTTAAGAGTCGCACCTACAGAAATTCTGCGAAAAACATAGTCTGCCAAACTGATCCCAAAGGTTTCTAAATTTTTTTGTCCTGCATAGCTGATGGCGCCCGGCAAAGCTGACTTTCGATCATTTTCTAAAAAACTGACGGCCACCAAATCTTTTTGCAAAGTCGAAAAAAAGTATCTTCCTTTTAGGTGCAATATTGAAGCTGGATTAGAGTAAACGGCTTCTCCGGGTTCAACACTTGCCACGCCGGCACCACCCGTAGCTAAAGAAACCGAGCTTTTGGTGGTCACTGCATTTAAAAAAAGTGGAACAGAAAACAAAAAGACGAATTTGAACATAAATTCATCATGCAAGACAAAAGCTTGAAGTTTCAACGGAAATTAAACTTATAAAACTAATTCTTTGTGCAAATTGAAATATAGTGTCCACACACGCGATCAAGTGCAGCATCACCGGTTTTCGTCATCAGCTCAGTGGCTAAATTTTCTTCGTTAATGCAGGCCTCGTCAGGCGCGTAAGAAACATAGTAAGGATAGGGTCGAGCCACGCCAGCTTCAAACTTTTGATAAGCTTCAGTGGGGTAACAATCAAAGCCTGTGGGGATAGCACATAATCTTAAACCTCCATTGATATTCTGAAATCCTAATTGCCAACTTGAGGCAGGTAAAAGTTCACGAACTTTTTCTAGGCGAAGAGCAGTGAAATTACCCACAGCTAAGTTGCCTTGCATGGGATTGCAAAGGGGTTGTCTCGAGGCTTGATCGGCACCAACTCTGTTATCCAAAGCTGAAGTTTGAGGAAAATCTCGAGCACCACGTTTATTAGGACTCATAATTGGAATTTCGAAGCAAGACCAAGAATTCGGAGTGGCTCCATCAGAAACCAGATTCTGCGTTTTTAAGTCATACTCAAAAATGCCTTTTAAAGCTCGAGCCCCATGACCCATAAAGACCTGATTTGGGTTTGTCGATGTGGGATCCCGTGGGTGACCAAAATCTAATCTATAGCCCCGTCCGAAAGCATAAACTTGAGCAGCAGAATTAGAAGCAGGACCACGAATTAATTTTTTATTTGAAGGTTCAGAAAAACCAACAGTTAAATTAAAGCGACCGAAGCCCTGACAACCATTGACCACGCAAGATTTAAATCCTTGAATTGCAAGTAATCCACTCCAATAATCTGACCCACTTCCAAAATCCTGAGTAAAATTAAAATCAAATCGCGCCGTTGAAGAGGGGGCTCGTGCACTATAACCAACAAATGCATTACCTCGTCGACGGGCTGATTCCACCAAAGGTGTTAACCAAGAATCATGACTGAGGCCATCCATCTTACCCCAAGTTCCGTCAATGGATGTTCCTGTGTAAGTCGCTTGTAAATCACCTATGGATCGAAAAGCTGCTTGAACTTCAGCGCCTGGATTTGTTGTTTCAATCAATTGTTTATATTGAACATCTAAAACTTGGGGATTTCCTAAAATAGGAACCAACTGAGATGCAGCTGAAGCCATGAATTGAGGAGTCAACCGCGCTCCACCTCGGGTGCCGCCTGCCGTTGCTCGAATTGTGGAATAGCCAGGAGTTGTTCTAACGCTTGGGACACAAGAGTTGTAAGCAATCGCATCAAGGCCAACCTCAAACGCAATCGGAGTTGAATCTTTGGAAGTTGGAGTCACTCCACTGACGCTGAGAAGGGTATCCTCACCAGCTGTTTCGAAACCTGAACGACCACAATTTTGAAATGTGAATAGAACTAAAGATAGACCCATAAGAAGGCCAAACTGTCGATTCGTCATCCACTCCCCCGTCTTTTAATGCTAACACAGGTCAGCACTCGACTGCCATGAATCTCTTTCTTGTCTAAAAATGAAACGTTTGAGAAGAATGTTGAATGTCCCAAGTTAAGAAAGCCATCATCCCCGCCGCCGGTCTAGGAACACGTTTCCTACCTGCCACTAAAACGGTTCCAAAAGAGATGCTCAATCTTGTAGACGCACCTACAATTCTTTACGTGGTTGAAGAGGCCATCGAAGCTGGCATCGAGGACATTGTCCTGATCGCAGGTCGAGGCAAACACGCCATCGAAGATTTTTTTGATACTTCTTTTGAGCTTGAGGATAAACTCGCTCAAAACGGCCAACTTCATTTCCTGGACAGACTGTTAAAAATTAGAAATGTTGCCAACATCATCAGCATTCGACAAAAACAAGCCCTTGGACTTGGGCACGCCGTTTATTGCGCAAAACCTGTTGTTGGTAAAGAGCCCTTCGCTGTTCTTTTAGGTGATGAGATCACAATTGGAAATAAGCAAAATTTAAGCGTAACAGGACAGCTGGTGAAAAATTTTAATGATCATCAAGTGTCTTCAGTTTCTATTATGAAAGTTTCCGATCAAGACGTTTCCAAATACGGAATCGCTGAAGTTGAAAAGATTGATGAAATCAGAAACAAAGTAATTTCTTTGGTCGAAAAACCCAAGCCCGACCAAGTTAAAAGCCGAATGGCTCTTGCGGGTCGCTACGTATTTGACGCTCAACTTTTTGAAGAGCTCAAAAATGGGCAGCCCGGATTAAATGGTGAAATACAGCTGACAGATTCAATGAAAAGTCTGCTTCCTAAAAGGGGAATGCAGGCTCTCACATTTTCATCAAAAAGATATGATGCTGGCGATAAAATTGGTTATTTAAAGGCCACTGTTGAAATTGCAATTGCGAACCCCTCTTTGGAAGTTGAGTTCAAAGAATATTTAAAGCAACTAACCAACTCCTGGAGCACAAAATGAAATTAATTTTTCTGCTATTTGTTATCTCACCCTCACTTTGGGCCTACATTCCACCCACTCGTATGATTCTTCAAAGATTGTCTGAAAATTCAGGTACCGGCAGTTATGAAATTATCAAGGAAGTTAAATTTTCAAATCCAGAAGCCCCCACAATTAAGGAAACCTGGAAAATTGAAAACGAAAGAACCTTTAAAGTTACAGTCGAAGTTTTAAATTCGAATCCAATTCAAAAATTACAATATTTGTACACCGGCGGACAAAGGTACACTCAGAACGGAACTAAACGTGAAATCAGCAAGATGCCTGTTGAGCAAGCGGAAAGATTATTTCACTTTCGATCCCTAGAAAACTTAGCTGCTTATCTTACCAATTTGCAGGTTTTGACATCGGCCATTGGCAATCTGGATTTATCAAGACTTAATCGCACGCAAGGTGTTGTGAATTATGGACTGGGCAAAAAGTCAGATCCCGATTCAGAAACAAAGTTTCCTTATTTATGGATTGAACAAGATCGATTCGTGATTCGCAAATTAAGATTTGAAAGTGACGTCGAGCTCACGGCAGATTCCTTTCAGACTCAACCGAAAGGCCTTTATCATCCCGAGGAAATCAACGTGAAATGGAAAGAAAAATCAGCGCGGATTAAAACCTTAAGTGTTTCATTAAAAAAATGGCCGGCGGACACGTTTCAATTACAAAATCTTGAAAACAGCCAATCTTTTCTTCAAAGATTAAATCCTGATCAGACAACCACTGAGTTCTACTCGAGGTTTCGTTGACCCATCCTCATTACTGGAGAATCGCCGTAGAGGCTCCATTGCGTGAGCCTTTGACGTATTTATCTGAACTGTCGCTTGAAGTGGGTCAGTGGGTTCAGGTTCCCCTTGG
>Ga0164293_10005398_pt1 | contig 10872 bp, 7 predicted proteins | sample GEODES118metaG_FD_111487 | JGI IMG/M metagenome (GOLD analysis project Ga0164293, IMG submission 111487) | Eutrophic lake water microbial communities from Lake Mendota, Wisconsin, USA - GEODES118 metaG | ecosystem: Environmental > Aquatic > Freshwater > Lake | place: USA: Lake Mendota, Wisconsin...
AAACAGATTCTTGAAATTTGTGTGGTGGTTAATGGAGGTGACCCACAAAAACCAAAGAAGAAAATAGAAAGTTTTATCATGGAAACAAAATTTGGTAACATTATTCTAAATTAAAAATTATGGGGGATATTTTATCCTCCATTTTTTTTTACTATCTTTGTAATATGAAGGAAGTGTTATTCAAAAAAGAGTTTTGGAGTTATGAAACTATTGAGCACCACTCTTGCAATGAATTTCCGTATAAACCGAAATTAATTAAGAGTGATTTCCTAAATATTGAACTTGAGGATGGACCTAGACCAACAAAGAAACATCCATTATTTGTGCATAAACAAACCCATAGGACTGAGGAAGAGTTTGTTGCTCGATTTGCCGACCAAATGTATGCGGTCACTAGAAGTAACGCGACTGTTGTAATCGAAAGAGATGGGGATAAAGTTGCCCTCAAATTATTTTGGGGTTATAAACACAGAAGAGCTGGTGTTGTTTGGTTTAATACAATTAAACACTTTGAATTCATTAGTGTGAACACCAAGACTGGTGATGTGTATGTTGGAGGTATTGATAACTACCACTTAAAAAGAAAATCAAGAAAAAAAATCCGAAGAAATTACTTTATTAATGAACCCTTGAATCTTTTGGGGATTTCAATTAAAAACTGTATAGGGCGTGTACTTGGTTCTGATAGTCCTGAGGTAGACTGTGTTAAAGAGGTTATGTCAATTTTTATTGAGACGATTGACCCGATTGATAACTTCGGTAAGTTAACCAACAACCAAAGGTTATTCAAGTTCCATTTGAGTAAACGAGGAGTTAAGTTCCCAAATAATTTCCATATCTATGCCAATGAGTGGTTTGGACCTAACATTAAAAAACTACTTAAAAAAACTGATAATCGAATGGTTGATGCTGTTATGTTGTATCGTGAGTTATCGGGTAAACAGATTAAAAAAGCTCTACACAATTGTGATGATTTAAATATTGGAATGCTTAATTGGGCTCGTAATACGTTTAACAATGATTGGGTCAACCAAGACTACGAATTAATTTTGGGGTGTTTAAACTCAATTATTACCTATTATCCTACGCAAGAGAACTTCAAACAATTTGTTACCAATGAAGAATTAAAACGTGTGTACAGATTGTTTAGACACGCTATCATATATGGTACGTTGGATGCTTATACCTTCTATGACCATATAAGATTTTATTGTGAGTTGAAGTTGTTTGAACCAAATATTAAATGGATGTCATCCGACGATAACAAGAGTGATTTTAGATATGAACATTTGGATTGGGTGGAAAAACTCCAATCATATAAAGAAGGTGTCTATTATCGTAAATACCCTGAGTATAGTTATCAAGTCATAACTGAACCAATTGAACATGAGGATGAGGTTTATTACCCTGTGTTATTGAATGACAGTAAGAGTTACAACGAGGAGAGTTCGATGCAGTCCAATTGTGTTAAGACATATATTGGTAAGTGCAGTTCTATGATTGTGTCTTTGCGTAAGGGTGGGGTTGATTCAGATGTTAGAGCGACGATTGAATATAAATTAACTCAAGGATTGGTTACCAAGACCATCCATATTGAGCGAGTTCAATCTTTGGGTAGGTTTAATCAGAGATTAACTAAAGAATGGGATGACGTTCTATTTAAATTAGATAGACGTATGTTATATTATATTAAAGATGAAAACTTCGATACAGTCAAAATTAAAAAGGTTCACAAGTCTGGTTTGGAACTTGAGTCTTCTTCTTATTGGAATGATAATGGCCACTTGGTCTGGGATAAAGAAAAAATTGACCATGCATGGTAAGTAAACCTGATTATATAAAAGGACTCGAAGACGGAAAACCGTTTTCAACGTTGGAACTTGATGTTCCTGATGACTTCTCAAAGTTTTTGGATGGTCGTGCATTTACCACAGTTTTTACTGATGGTTGGATGGATTTTGAAACAGGTGAACTTAAGACAAGAAGTCAAATATATTTAACCAAACAATCATTTTATTTATATTTATCTAAAGATAGTGTCGACAAAAAGACTTTGGTTATTTATTACAAAGAAGAACAATTAAACGAATTAAAATTATTTATAAGACAACTATTAAAAACATACAAAAATGGAACAGTTAACAACAAGTGAATTAAAACAAAAAATTGAAAACAAAGAAAATTTTGTCCTTGACCTATATGCCACATGGTGTGGACCATGTAAGGTTATGTTGAATAATTTGGGTAAAGTAAACGAATCGTTAATAAACGAATCTGTGGACAGACCAAAATATGGTATCTACAAGTTTGACGTGGATAGTGATATGGACTTTATGAGAGAGTTGGGAATCAGAAGCGTACCAACAATAAAAATCTTCAAGGGAGGTTCTGAAGTCTATTCCAAGGCAGGTGTGATGTCACCAACAGAAGTCCTTGGATTGTTAAATTAAGATTATGAAAGATTTAAGTGTAGTTGTCTATACAATGAAGGGTTGTCCTTTTTGTACTGACTTTAAAGAAATGTTGGTAGGTGAAGGAATTGAATTCTTCGACCGAGACATTGAGGAATATGAGGAAGAATATAATGTCTTTGTTGAGATTACTGACAACGATATGATTCCAGCTCTTTTGATTATTGAAGGAAATGAAGAATCACATGAGTCATTCTTATATGCGCCTGAAAGAAATTACGACGAGTTAAGTGAGGCTGTCTCAATTATTAAAGAACACAGAAAAAAAGTAGGTCTTGTTTAAAAGATAACAAAACCATCAACTTTCTTTTTTAGAAACTCATAATCCTGAAGTGGGTTGGTTAATTCAATAGACCAATCCACTTTTTTTATTTCCGTATTTAACCAAGACATGTCGAAATCGAACACATCCAAAATTGCTGAGGTTAAAACCTCATCAACTTTTTGGTTTGAATTTGTTACAGAAAATACTGGGTCGCCAGATTCTTCTTTGTTTGTTGACAGGTTGAATATTAATGAATTGATTGGGTATGATGATGGGATGTTGTAGAATATGTGTTTACCATAATAATATAATAAACGACCCTGAGACAATGAATACCCGTGTGGGAACTCTGATGTGTGAATTAAAGAGTCATCATCTTCCATCGATTTAAACACTTGGTCATGGACGTATGACATTGATGAATCCTCGATAAATGATTTAGATTGAAGTGGACTGTAAGAACAATTATCAGAACCGTAATGATAACGGAAACTTAATGAATCTAATGGTTTAAGTTTTGAGTTGTATTCAATTAAATCTATAGTGTGAGATATCTTATATTCTCCAAGTAATTCTTCGTATTTTGTAATGAACTCATCTCTAACTTTTGCCAAGTCTAATGGTTCCTTGTAAGTTGTTCTACCTTTAATTACGTAGAAGTTATAACAATCAACAACTTGAATAATTGTTTGTTCTTCTTTTGGTATTTGGTTTAGTATGAAATCTGATAATAAGTTTACGATGGATAATTTGCTTTTTGGTGATTTTAAAACCATGGGATTGTCCTTTAATATTTATTGTTTTATGAATTATAGTAAATTTTATTCAAAAAACGAACATAATATAATATATAAACTACCTTCAAGGTATTTATAGGATAAAGAAAATCTTTGGATGGCCAAGAATATAACGATATACCCAAGTAATAGTACTCCATTACCTAATAACATACCGCATATTGATTTTATAGGTACTGGAAATAATTTTATTTTATCGATAAGTGTATTAAACACTGCAGCTATTGCTTTTAGCGGTAACAGTTCATCACCATACCCAATCTCAATTTATGTTGACCCAACTAACTCTTTAGTTTCAGGAGATACCTTAAACGTTAAAGATTATTTTTCAGTTGGAGGTACTCAAGTTATTAATGGAACTGCCAATTGGATTGGACCTACAACAAATATTGCAGGTGCTCAAGGTGCTCAAGGTGCTCAAGGGGGTAAAGGAAATACAGGACCTCAAGGTAGTACAGGAGCTCAGGGAGCTCAGGGTGCGGGTAACGTTACGGGGGCTCAAGGAAATATTGGACCACAAGGTAACCAAGGTGCACAGGGGGCAACTAATGTTCAAGGTGCTCAAGGAGCTACAGGTTCTCAAGGACATACAGGTGCTCAAGGTAGTGTGGGAGCTCAAGGTGCTCAAGGAGACACGGGAGCTCAAGGTAATACAGGTGCCCAAGGTGCTACAGGAGCTGCGGGTGCTCAAGGAGCACAAGGGTTCCAAGGAAGTGTTGGACCACAAGGAGCTACAGGACCACAAGGTTCCCAAGGAGCAACGGGAGCTCAAGGACATGCAGGAGCTCAAGGAGCCACAGGACCACAAGGTTCCCAAGGAGCAACGGGAGCTCAAGGGGCTGTCGGACCTCAGGGTGCGACAGGAGCACAAGGAGCTCAGGGCTCTCAAGGAGCTGTGGGTAATATTGGACCTCAAGGAGCACAAGGGGCTCAAGGACCTACAGGTTCTGGTGGTGGTACAGGACATGCGGGTTCTCAAGGTGCAACAGGTAATACGGGAGCTCAAGGTTCTCAAGGACCAACAGGTAACACAGGCGCTCAAGGTAACACAGGTGCTCAAGGTAATTTAGGTGCCGTGGGTGCTCAAGGTAATTTAGGACCTCAAGGTGCTCCAGGAAACACAGGGGCTCAAGGGTTTATTGGGGTTATAGGTGCTCCTGGACCTCAAGGGAATATAGGACCACAAGGTGCTATAGGTGCTATAGGTGCTCAAGGAAATATTGGACCGCAAGGTAATACGGGCAATGTAGGTGCGCAAGGAGCCACAGGATTCCAAGGTGCTCCTGGACCACAAGGAGCCACAGGATTTAAAGGGGCTCCTGGAAATACAGGAGCTCAAGGTAATACAGGAGCTCAAGGTCAGACTGGTAATACAGGACCTCAAGGGCCTCAAGGTGCGACTGGTAATACAGGAGCTCAAGGTGCTACAGGTGCAACAGGACCACAAGGGGCTCAAGGATTTCAAGGGGCTCCAGGACCACAAGGACCACAAGGACCTCAAGGAGCACAAGGTGCGACAGGTAATACAGGTTTTCCTGGTCCACAAGGAAATCCAGGCGCTAATGGTGGAACGGGTAATACAGGTTCCCAAGGTGCTGTTGGGCCTACAGGTGCTGTTGGACCTACAGGACCTCAAGGTAATACAGGTGGTACAGGACATACAGGAGCACAAGGTGCGACAGGAAATACTGGCGCCACAGGTGCTCAAGGAGGGACAGGTGCAATTGGACCTACAGGGGCGGTTGGACCTACAGGACCTCAAGGTAGTGCAGGCGGTACAGGACACGCAGGTGCTCAAGGTGCTACAGGAAATACAGGAGCCACAGGAGCTCAAGGTAATACAGGAGCAGTTGGACCTCAAGGGGTACCAGGTGCAACGGGAGCTCAAGGTTCTCAAGGAGCCGTAGGACATACGGGAGCTCAAGGGGCTACAGGAAACACGGGAGCTCAAGGTTCTCAAGGAGCCGTAGGACATACGGGAGCTCAAGGTAACACGGGTAATACAGGAGCTCAGGGTGCTCAGGGATTTGCGGGGGCACTAGGACCTCAAGGTGCTACAGGAGCACCAGGAGTTCAAGGGGCTCAAGGAGCCACAGGTAATACTGGAGCTCAAGGAGCTACAGGACCTCAAGGTAGTGCAGGGGCGACAGGCCCACAAGGGGCACAAGGACCACAAGGGCCACAAGGACCACAAGGGGCTCAAGGTGCTCAAGGAGGTAAAGGAAGTGCGGGACCTCAAGGAGCCACAGGACCTCAAGGAGCTCAAGGAGTAGCGGGAGCACAAGGGACTAAAGGAGGTACAGGGGTACCTGGTCCTACAGGACCTACAGGTTTTCCTGGTCCGACAGGTAACCCTGGTCCTTCTGGCGCTGCAGGAGCTCAAGGTGCTCAAGGACCTCAAGGACCTACAGGTGCTCAAGGTACTAAAGGGGTGCAAGGGACACAAGGAGCTCAAGGTGCTCAAGGTACTAATATTACAAGTCCTGGACCATCAGGTACTAAGGGACCTGCAGGGGCTCAAGGAGCTCAAGGTAGTGATGGACCTCCAGGACCTTCAGGTTCAATGGGAGCTACAGGAGCGGTTGGAGCACAAGGAGCTCAAGGAGATACAGGACCTGCGGGGGTTACATGTAATTCTTTTGTTATTTTTGGTTCAAATACTCAATCAGATATCTGTAATGGACTCGGTAGTGCGTTAACTGTATATAGTAGCGTATCTGCGTCATGTGGTTACATTCCAGGCGATGTATTTTTTTTAGACTTAACAAATTGTCAAAATCAGTTTCAAGATTGGAATTTTAGCGCTCCTGGATATGAGTGGTATACTTGTGACGGACCACCAAGGCCATTCGAAGAAGGTCAATTAAACTCAACGGGTGACTTTGTAAGTTCACAACCGTGTGGACCATCAGATTCCAGATTAAAAAAAGGTGTTGAAACGTTAACAAACTCATTAGAAAAATTAATGATGATTGATGCGGTTGAATACGATTGGAATAACAAGTTGAGAGAATATGATTCATTTAAAGAACAAGAAAAATTACACACAATTGGATTGATAGCTCAAGAAGTTAAAGAATATTTTCCTCAAGTTATCTCAATCAATCCTGATGGTTATTATTGGATTGACTATAATAAATTAAATGCGGTTTTAGTAGAAGCCATAAAAGAACAACAAGTATTTATTGAAGATATCGATAAAGAATTGGAATTTATTGAATCTAAATTAAGATAATGCCTAACGTTATAATATATCCATCGGGTACTACATCTAATACCAATCCTCATTTTGTTTTTGATGATGGTACTAACAAACTGCAATTTAATGTTATTGCCGACGCGTTTAGTAATCCGACATTATCTTTATCTTCATCTACAGTTTCCGCAGGGTTATTAATTACATTAAGTGGTAGTGTTGTGTCTTCAGGTTCAAGTGTAACTAGTGGAGGATTATTTGTTGCCAATACACAGATGATTAATTCAAGTGCTGTGTGGGTAGGACCACTACCTGGTATTAAGGGAGCGCAAGGTTCTCAGGGGGCGGCTGGCTCTCAAGGTAATATTGGACCTACAGGTAACCAAGGAGCTCAAGGTGATGTTGGAGCTCAAGGTGCGATTGGAGCTCAAGGTTCCCAAGGAGCTCAAGGTTCCCAAGGTGCGATTGGGGCTCAAGGAGCTCAAGGTGCTCAAGGGGATATAGGAGCTCAAGGAGCTCAAGGAGCTAATACGGGAGCCCAAGGTGCTCAAGGTAATAAAGGTGGACAAGGTTCCCAAGGTGCTCAAGGTGCTAACACAGGTGCTCAAGGAGCGACAGGTGCTCAAGGATTTAAAGGTCTTACAGGTGCTCAAAGTTCTGTTACGGGGGCTCAAGGGGCGACAGGACCTCAAGGAGCCCAAGGTTCCCAAGGAGCTCAAGGGGCTTCACAAGGAGCTCAAGGTGCGACAGGACCTCAAGGAGCCCAAGGTTCCCAAGGAGCTCAAGGGGCTTCACAAGGAGCTCAAGGTGCGACAGGACCTCAAGGTGCTCAAGGTTCCCAAGGAGCTCAAGGTGCTTCACAAGGAGCTCAAGGTGCGACAGGACCTCAAGGTGCTCAAGGTTCCCAAGGAGCTCAAGGTGCTTCACAAGGAGCTCAAGGTGCGACAGGGGCTCAAGGACCCGCAGGTGCTCAGGGAGCTCAAGGGGCTAACACGGGAGCTCAAGGAGCTACAGGACCTCAAGGTGCTCAAGGGGCTCAAGGGGCTCAAGGGGCTAACACAGGTGCTCAAGGTGCAACAGGACCTCAAGGTGCTCAAGGAGATATTGGAGCTCAAGGTAGTGTAACAGGGGCTCAGGGTGCTACGGGGGCTCAAGGTGTTACAGGTTCACAAGGTGCTCAAGGTAGTGTAACAGGAGCTCAGGGAGCTCAAGGTTCCACAGGTGCTCAGGGAGCTCAAGGAGCCCAAGGAGCCAACACAGGTGCTCAAGGTGCTCAAGGAGCTCAGGGTCCAACTGGAGCACAGGGTGCTCAAGGTGCTAATCAAGGTGCTCAGGGTGCTCAAGGTTCGACAGGAGCTCAAGGTGCTCAGGGTGCTCAAAGTGGTACGGTAGGATTACAAGGTTCGCAAGGAGCTCAAGGGGCTCAAGGTGATACAGGTGCTCAAGGAGGAGTTCAAGGTGCTCAGGGAGTACAAGGTGCTCAGGGAGCTCAAGGCGCTCAGGGTGCTCAAGGAGGAGTCCCAGGGGGTCAAGGACATGCAGGTGCAACAGGTGCTCAAGGAAATACAGGAGCTCAGAGTTCCGTACAAGGGTCTCAAGGTAATACAGGTGCACAAGGTGCACAAGGTGCACAAGGTGCACAAGGTGCATTACCAGGGGCTCAAGGTGCTCAAGGTGCTACAGGACCTCAAGGTGCTCAAGGTGCTCAAGGGGCGTTAACGGGTGCTCAAGGTCATATAGGACCTCAAGGGTCAACAGGCGCAGTTGGTTCTCAAAGTGTAGTGCAAGGTGCTCAAGGATTTCAAGGAAGTACAGGTGCTCAAGGTAATACAGGAGCCCAAGGAGGTGCCCAAGGAGCTCAAGGAGCTCAAGGAGCCCAAGGAGCTACAGGGGCTCAAGGTGCTCAGGGTTCAGTCACAGGGGCTCAAGGGGCTACAGGACCTCAAGGTGCTCAAGGAGCTCAAGGAGCTCAAGGAGCTTCTACAGGAGCTCAAGGAGCTCAAGGAGCTCAAGGTTCTCAAGGAGCTACAGGTGCTCAAGGTTCAGTCATAGGTGCTCAAGGGGCTACAGGTCCTCAGGGAGCTCAGGGAGCTCAGGGTTCTCAAGGTGCTAATCAAGGAGCTCAAGGGGCTCAAGGTGCTCAAGGCTCTCAAGGGGCTACTGGAGCTCAGAGTTCTGTACAAGGAGCTCAAGGATTCCAAGGTGCTCAAGGTGCTCAGGGAGCACAGGGTGCTCAAGGTGCCAATACAGGAGCTCAAGGTGCTCAAGGTGCTCAAGGACCTACAGGTGCACAAGGTGCTCAAGGTGCTAACCAAGGAGCTCAAGGAGGTCAAGGTGCTCAAGGTGCTCAAGGACCTACAGGTGCACAAGGAGCTAATACAGGTGCTCAAGGAGGTCAAGGATTTGGAGGGGCAACAGGAGCTCAAGGAGCTCAAGGAGCCAATACAGGTGCACAAGGTGCAACAGGTGCACAAGGTGCTCAAGGGCCTACAGGAACTGCAAATGTCACACCTGGTGCAACAGGACCTCAAGGCACTCAAGGTTCACAAGGACCTACAGGTCCAACTGGAATTGTTACAGGAGCTCAAGGTGACACAGGAGCTCAGGGTTCTGGTTCGGGAGGACCGACAGGTGCTCAGGGAGCTGTGGGTTTCCAAGGACCAACAGGAGCTCAAGGGGCTCAGGGTCCTCAGGGTACCGCAGGTACAGTTCAAGGTGCTCAAGGGGCTCAAGGGGCTCAAGGACCGACAGGGGCTCAAGGGGCTCAAGGAGTTAATAGTATTCCTGGTACAAGTGGACCGACAGGGGCTCAAGGTACAGCAGGAAGTCCAGGACCTCAAGGACCTGCAGGTGCTCAAGGAGCTCAAGGTGCACAGGGAATTGGTTCTGGGATTGAAGGACCTCAAGGACCTGCAGGTGCTCAAGGAGCGCAAGGAGCACAAGGTGCTCAAGGACCAACAGGACCTCCATCAGATAGAAGATTAAAGGATAATATTAAAAAAATTGAAAACGTTTTAAATATTACAAAAAATATTGAAGGAGTTACATTTACATGGGATTCTGAACATGATAAGATTAAGAAGAATGAAAGTATTGCTGCGCCTGACGCATTTAAAGGTGAGTCTATTGGATTCATCGCCCAACAAATTGAAAAAGTAGTACCAAATGTGGTATTTACTGATACGGATGGGTATAAATCTGTACAATATGACTTGATGGTTAGTTTGGGTGTTGGTAGCGTTAAAGAACAACAAATACGAATTGATTCAATTTATAATAGAATAAACATATTAAAAGAAAAAATAAGTGGCTGAAAACATAGTAATAATACCTTCAGGGGGAACCATCAATTTCTTTGATACCACCTCAACTCAAACCAATTGGGTTATAGAGTCTGGTACCTTAAAATTTAAAAGAGGTTCTACCACTTATTTATCTATGGATAATACTTATCCTAATTATCGTGTAAATGTTGATTTAAGATTAAATCGGTTTTTTATTAATAATTTCGGTAATCTTATTGGTGCTCAAGGATGGTTAGGTAATCCTCAACCTACAGGACCTGCAGGTGCAACGGGCGCTCAAGGTGCTCAAGGTGCTCAAGGTTCACAAGGTTCTAAAGGTGATACGGGTGCTCAAGGGTCTCAAGGTCCTCAAGGAGCTCAAGGAGGTAAAGGTCCTACAGGTAATCAAGGGGCTCAAGGTGCTCAAGGTAATAAGGGAGCTCAAGGAGCTCAAGGTTCAACAGGAGGACAAGGAGCTCAAGGAGCTCAAGGTTCACAAGGAAATATTGGTAATCAAGGTGCTCAGGGAGGACAAGGTGCTCAGGGAGCTCAAGGTGCTCAAGGACCAACAGGTAATCAAGGGGCACAAGGAGGACAAGGTGCTCAAGGAACTCAAGGAATTACAGGTGCTCAAGGAGCCACAGGTGCTCAGGGAGGACAAGGTTCTCAAGGAGCTCAAGGAGCCACAGGTGCTCAAGGAGCCACAGGTGCTCAGGGAGGACAAGGTTCTCAAGGAGCTCAAGGAGCTACAGGTGCTCAAGGAGCCACAGGTGCTCAGGGAGGACAAGGTTCTCAAGGAGCTCAAGGAGCTACAGGTGCTCAAGGAGCCACAGGTGCTCAGGGAGGACAAGGTTCTCAA
>Ga0164293_10005399_pt1 | contig 10871 bp, 9 predicted proteins | sample GEODES118metaG_FD_111487 | JGI IMG/M metagenome (GOLD analysis project Ga0164293, IMG submission 111487) | Eutrophic lake water microbial communities from Lake Mendota, Wisconsin, USA - GEODES118 metaG | ecosystem: Environmental > Aquatic > Freshwater > Lake | place: USA: Lake Mendota, Wisconsin...
GATCGGCCATCACGGTGTGGATCCGGCCGAGTTGCTGGCGGTCACCTTCACCAACAAGGCCGCCCGCGAGATGAAGGAGCGGCTCGAGCTGCTGCTGGCCCAGAAGCTGGCCCAGAGCCAGTTCGGCCAGCCCTGGAGCACCCTGCCGGCCTCCGAGCAACGTCAGCTGCGCATCCGCATCGACCGTGAGGTCATCAAGGAGCTGTGGATCGGCACATTCCACGCCCTGTTTGCGCGGCTGCTGCGCTTTGACATCGACAAGTACCGCGACCCCGAAGGCCTGAGCTGGACGCGTCAGTTCTCGATCTACGACGAGAACGATGTGCAGAGCCTGATCAAGGAGATCGTCGTTCAGGAGCTGCAGCTCGACCCCAAGCGCTTTGAGCCCAAGAAGGTGCGCTGGGCGATCAGCAACGCCAAGAACCAGCTGTGGCTGCCCGAGCAACTCGAGGCTGACGTGGGCGGTCAACGGGGCAAGTTGATGGCCGAGACCTACCGCCGCTACCGCCGCGCCCTGGCGGCCAACAACGCCCTCGACTTTGACGACCTGCTGCTGCTGCCGGTGCAGCTGCTGCGCCAGAACGAACAGATCCGCAGCTACTGGCACCGCCGCTTTCGCCATGTGCTGGTCGACGAGTACCAGGACACCAACCGCACCCAGTACGAGCTGATCAAGCTGCTGGTGGCCGATGGCCGCGACCCCCAGGACTTCGGTGACTGGAGCGGCCGCTCGGTGTTCGTGGTCGGCGATGCCGACCAAAGCATCTACAGCTTTCGGGCGGCTGACTTCCGCATCCTGATGGGCTTTCAGGAGGATTTTGGCGATGGGGGCGGCATGGGGCCGGCCGGTGCGGCAGAGACCAGCCAGACGATGGTCAAGCTGGAAGAGAACTACCGCTCCACCGCCACGATTCTCGAGGCGGCCAACGCCCTGATCGCCCACAACACCGAGCGCATCGACAAGGTGCTGCGCCCCACCCGGGGCGAGGGCGAACCGATCAGCCTGACCCGTTGCGACGACGAAATCGCCGAGGCCGAAGCGGTGGTGCACCGCATGCGCATGCTCGACGCCGCCCACGACGAGCTGCGCTGGGGCGACATGGCGGTGCTGTATCGCACCAACGCCCAGTCGCGGGCCATGGAAGAGGCCCTGGTGCGCTGGAGCATCCCTTACGTGGTGGTGGGGGGTCTGCGCTTCTACGACCGGCGCGAGATCAAGGACGTGCTCGCCTACCTGCGGCTGCTGGTCAACCCGGCCGACACCGTCAGCCTGCTGCGGGTGCTGAACGTGCCCCGCCGCGGCATCGGCAAGACCACCGTCGAGCGGCTCACCGATGCGGCCTCCCAACTGGGGGTGCCCCTGTGGGAGGTGGTGCGGGATGCCGAGGCGGTGCGCTCGCTGGGGGGACGGTCGGCCAAGGGGCTGCTGCAGTTCTGCGAGCTGATCAATGATCTGCAGGCCCGCGCCACCGACACCGCCCCGTCCGAGCTGGTCCAGCGGGTGATGGAGCAGAGCGGCTATGTGGCCGAGCTGATCGCCGACGGCTCCGACGAGGCCGAAGAGCGCCGCCGCAACCTGCAGGAGCTGGTCAATGCCGCCCTGCAGTACCAGGAAGAGAACGACGACGGCAATCTCGAGGGCTTCCTGGCCAGCGCAGCTCTGGCCAGCGATGCCGATGACAAGGACACCGCTGCCGACCGGGTCACCCTGATGACCCTGCACGCCAGCAAGGGCCTGGAGTATCCGGTGGTGTTCCTGGTGGGGCTCGAGCAGGGCCTGTTCCCCAGCTACCGCTCGCTCGACGATCCCTCCTCGCTGGAGGAGGAGCGGCGCCTTTGTTACGTGGGCGTCACCCGGGCTAAAGAGCGGCTGTTTCTGTCCCATGCCAGCGAGCGGCGTCTGTGGGGCGGCATGCGCGAGCCTGCGGTGCCGTCGGTGTTTCTGTCGGAGCTGCCGCCCGAGCTGATTCAGGGTGACGTGCCCCGCAGCGGCGGGGCGGCGATCCGCCGCGAACAGCGGCTCGAACGCCTCACCCGCGTCGACCGCGACGACAGCCGCCGGCTAGCCGAAGGCGGGGCGGCCGGCGCGCCCGCCAATGCCGTGCGTCGCCGCCAGCCCGGCCCCGCCGCCGCCCGCGACTGGGCCGTGGGCGATCGCCTGCGCCATGCCTCCTTCGGCGAGGGCCTGGTGACCCACCTGTTCGGCAGCGGCCAAAAGGTCTCGATCGCCGTCAAGTTCGAGGGCATGGGGCCCAAGATCTTGGACCCCCGCCTGGCACCGATCGAGCCGTTGGGGTGAATTACGCTGACGGCAATGGAGTAATTCACTGATGCGCAGCACGATCACGGCCCGTGGTCAGACGGTGATTCCGGCCGCGATCAGGGCACGCTTTGGTCTGGGGCCACAGCAGCGCCTGGAGTGGCTGGTTGAAGCTGACGGAACGATCCGTGTTGTGCCGGTGGACGGTGATCCGATCGCGGCTTTTCGGGGTAGCGGAAGCGGTGGCAGCGTTGATCGCCTGTTGGCCGATCGCGAGGCCGATCGGGCCGCAGAACGGTGACGCTTCCCGTCTTGCTGGACACCTCGGCCTTGCTGGCCCTGCGTGACAACGAGTCAGGCGCGAATCGGGTGGCGGATCTGTTGGCTGCTTCGGCCGCCGCTCCTGCCCTGACGGCTGTGGGTTGTTTCATGAGCCGCATGGAGGTCCTTTACAGGGTCTGGAAGGACGAAGGTGAGCGGGCTGGTCGTCTCGCCCACGAGCAGTTGCTGGCCCTGCCGATGCGTTGGGTGGAAGCCTCCGATGGCTTGTTGTTGCAGGCTGCTGCCGTCAAGGCCTGCCATCCACTTTCTGTGGCTGATGCCTGGATTGCGGCTGCGGCCCAGCTGGAAGGGGCTTGCCTGGTGCACAAAGATCCTGAATTTCGCGTGATCAAGGCACTGCCGCAGGAGTGGTTGGCTTGATCGGCCCGGGCCTCGATCTACCAGGCATTCCAGCCGCGCTGCCGGCGCTGCTGTTGCAGGCGGCCGGCGGGTCGCGGCTGGCGCTGGTGGGGGGCGCGGTGCGCGATCTGTTGCTGCACCGGGTGCACAACGACCCCTGGCGCGGCTTGCCCGACCTTGATCTGGTGGTCGAGGGGGCTGCGGCAGACCTGGTGCGGCGGTTGCAGGCCTTGCCCCAGGCCACTGTCGTGGCCGCCCAGGAGCACGGCGCCTACGGCACGGTCGAGCTGGAGCTGCGGCTGGACGAGCAGCCGGTGTTGCTCGATGTGGCCACGGCCCGCTGCGAGACCTACCCCCAGCTGGGGGAGAACCCGGTGGTGCGTTTTGGCACGCTCGATGACGATCTGGCCCGGCGCGATTTCACGATCAACGCCATGGCGCTGGTTCTCAACCCTGGCGGCGGTGAAGACAGCGGCGGTGCACCAGAGCTGCTCGACCCCCACGGCGGTCAGCGCGACCTGCAGCAGCGCCAGCTGCGTTTTCTGCACCCCGGCAGCGTCGCCGACGACCCCACCCGGCTGGTGCGGGGCGCCCGCTATGCGGCGCGGCTGGGGTTTGTCCTGGCTCCCGAGGCGTGCCAGCAGGCCCAGCAGACCCTGCAGGCCTGGCCCTGGAGCTGGCGGCCTGGTGATGCGCCGGCGCTGGCCCCGTCGGCGCTGGGCACCCGGCTGCGGATGGAGCTGGAACTGCTGCTGGCGCGCGAGCCCTGGCCCCAGGCGCTGACGGCCCTGCAGCACTGGGGCGCTCTGGCGCTGCTGGATGCGGCGCTGCAGGCCGATCGGGGCTGGTGCCGCCGCCTGCGCTGGGCTGCGCATCTGCAGCTGCCCCTGCTGCCCGCCCTGCTTGCCGGGGCCGGGGACCCGCTGGCCCTGGCCGAGCGTCTGCAGCTGCCCCACCGCCACCACCGGCTGCTGGCCCAGTGGCTGGAGCTGCGCCGTCGCTGGCAGGACCTGGGGTGCAACCGGCACGGCTGGTGCGCTGCCGACTGGTGCCAGTGGCTCGAGGCGCCGGGCCTCGCGCCCGAGGCGGTGGCGCTCGAGCTGGCCTGCGGCCGCTCGGCATGGCTGCCGCGGCGGCCGCTGCTGCGCTGGTGGCTGCGCTGGCGCCATTTCAAGGCGCCGCAGACCGCTGCCCAGCTGATGGCTGCCGAGGGACTGCGGCCCGGCCCGGCCCTGGGCGAGCGGCTGCGGCAGCTGCGGGGTCAGCGCCTGACGGGCGAGCGGCTCTGAGGTCTGCCGCTTAGACCGTCAGCTCTTCAGACCACATGGCCGACCACGGCGGCCTGGGCGAAGCCGGCGCGGTGCAGGTCGGCCAGGGCGGCGGCTGCGCGCGGTGCTGGCAGGGCCGCCAGCAGGGGGCCGCAGGTCTGCGGGTCGATCAGCAGCTGCTGCAGGGCGGCGCCAGCAGGTGGTGCCAGGGTGATCGGCCCATCCAGCAGGGCCAGGGCGCGGGCATTGGCGGGGGCCAGGGTGCTGGCGTGGCCGGCCGCCAGCAGCTCCAGGGCGCCGGGCAGGGCCAGCCGGCGCAGGGCGCTCCCGTCGAGCTGCACCCCCATGCCGCTGGGGCTGGCAGCCACCATCTCGCCCAGGTGGCCCAATAGGCCAAAGCCGGTGATGTCGGTGCAGGCCTGGCAGCCATGGGCCGCCAGCACTGCCACGGCGGTTGCCTGGCTCTGCTGCATCACCGCCAGCGCTCCATCGAGCCAAGCGGCCCGTGCCGCCCCGGCCATGGCGGCGGCAAACAGCACGCCGGTGCCGATCGGCCGCATCAGGATCAGGGCATCGCCGCGCTGCAGCAGCCCTTTGGGCCACAGCTGCCCGGCGGCGGCGGTGCCGTTGACCGTGAGCATCAGGCTCAGGCCCTTGCCCGGGCCGGCATCGCGGGCCTCGAGGGTGTGGCCGCCCAGCAGTGGGGCTTCCAGGGGATCGAGCACCGAGCGCACCCCCGCCAGGGTCTGGTGCAGCAACTCGCTTTGCAGTGGTCCGGCGACGACCGGCAGGGTCACCACGGCCTGGGCGCTGTCGAGCCGGGCGCCGCAGGCCCACAGGTCGCTGCAGGCATGCAGGGTGGTGAGCCGGCCGTTGAGCCAGGGATCGTTCACCAACGCCGGAAAGCCATCGACGCTCTGCAGCAGCAGGCGCCCGTCCGCGGCCGTGCCGACCACGGCGGCATCGTCGCGAACCAGCCCGGGCCCCTCCAGTTGTTGCAGGGCGGCCTCGAGGGGCCCGGCGCCCACCTTGGCGGCGCAGCCGCGGCAGGCCATCGCGGCCCCGGTCGCAGTAGCCCCGCGGGTGGTCATGGCCGCGCCCAGGGCGGTAAAGCGCGCCATGAAGCGGCGGTCGATCCGGTCTTTCCAGCGCCACAGCAGGGTGCTGGGCCCCAGGGCGAGCGGCCCCCACAGGGCGATCGCCCGCGGGCTGCCCGCCACACCGCCATCGCCCAGCAGCTGCAGGGCCCGGCGCTGGGGCCGCCAGCGGCGCAGGGGCCGGCCCGCCAGGGCCCGCTGCAGATTGGCCGCCAGCACCGGCGCGGCCCGCACCGCCCACACGCCTGAGGGGGGCCGGGGGTCGGCGGCGATCACGGCGCAGTCGCCGCTGGCGAACAGCCGGGGCTGGCCCACCACCTGCAGGCTGGCCTCGGTGCAGACCCGCCCGCGGGCGCCGGTGGGCAAGCCGCTGGCCGCCAGCCAGGCGGCGGCGCGGCTGCCGGTGCAGGCAAGCGTGGCCACGGGCGCGCCATCAGTCGCCGCCGTGGCCATGGCGATGCCCGCCTGCCCCAGCACCCGCGTCAGCAGGCGGTTGGCCGCGGCCGTGCCCAGGTCCAGGCCGCTGGCCTTGGTCTGCAGCTGGGGCTGGTGGCCGCGGCCTTTCAGGGCCAGGGCCACCTCGACGGCGGCGGCGCCGCTGCCCAGCACCCGCAGGGCCTGGCCTGGCTCCAGCCCATCACACCAGGCCAACATCGGCTCCAGTGGTTTGACGGCCAGTGCTGTGGCGCTGCCGGCCGATTTGGGCAGCGCCGTTGTGGCGCCCACATCCAGGCTGAGCCAGTCAAAACGCAGGGCGGGGCGCCCCGCCAGCAGCAGCCGCTGGCCGGCCAGGTCGAGCCCGGTGATCTCGGCCAGCACCAGGTTGACCCCGGCCCGATCGGCCAGCTGGCGCAGGTCGATGGCGCCGTCGTCGCGCCCATACAGCCCTGCGATCAGCCCCGGCACCAGGCCCGAATACAGGGCCGTGCTGTGGCGGCTCACCAGGGTGATCCAGGCGTTGGGCCTGCGCTGGGGCTGCATCGCCCACATCCGCAACACCAGGGCATGGCTGTGGCCCCCGCCCGCCAGGATCAGGTGCTCAGCAGCCATCGCCCGCTCGCGTGGTCAACAGCACTCGGCGCGGCCAACAGCCCCGGGTAGAATCAGGAAGAATTCTACCTATGCAGCCCTGGGCCCATGGGCATGAACATCAAGGACCCTGAGGTTCATGCCATGGCCAGGCGGCTGGCGGCCCAGCGCGGCACCTCGGTCACCGATGCGGTGCGCCAGGCCCTGCGCACGGCCCTCGAGCACGAGCCAGCCCTGGACGGACCCCAGGTGCTGCAGGCCAAGCGCGAGGCGATTGAGGCCATCTGCCGGCGCTTTCGGGATCTGCCCCAGCGGGATCCCCGCAGCGCCCGTGATCTCTGCGATGACCTCTACGACGATCAGGGGCTGCCGGTCTGATGGTGATCGACACGTCGGTGTTGCTGGCGGTGCTGTTTGGTGAGCCCGACGCGGGTGGCCTGCTCGAGACCCTGCTGGCTCAACCCCGGCTGCAGCTGTCGATCGGATCGCGGCTCGAAACCTCGCTGGTGGTCGAGGGCAGCCGCTTCGGGGCCCCCGCCGACGCGGTCGACCAGTTGATCGCCCAGCTGGGGGTCGTGGTGGTGCCCTTTGACGACGCCCAGTTGCATTGGGCCCTGCGGGGGTGGCGCCTGTATGGCAAGGGCCGCCATCGCGCCGGCCTCAATCTGGGTGACTGCTTCAGTTACGCCCTCGCCAAAGCACTCGATCGCCCCCTGCTGTTCAAGGGCGACGACTTCTGTCACACCGATGTGCGGCTGCCATAGCCCTGGGGGTTGGCGCTCTGCCAGGCCCAGCCGTCGCGGCACATCGCTTCGAGGCTGCGGCTGGCCCGCCAGCCCAGGATGGCGGCGGCCCGGTCGGCGCACCCTTCGAGCTTGGGCACATCGCCATCGCGACGCCCCACGATCTGGCGGGGGATGGCCATGCCCGTGACGGTTTCGAAGGCCTGCACAACCTCGAGCACGCTGAGGCCACGGCCGGTCCCCAGGTTGAGCACCGGCAGGCTGCGCTGGTGCTGCAGTAGCCAGGCGATCGCCAGGGCATGGGCTTCCGCCAGGTCCATCACATGCAGGTAATCGCGCACGCCGGTGCCATCGGGGTTGGGCCAGTCGTCGCCAAAGATCCGCAGCAGCGGTCTTTGGCCGCTGGCCACCTGGGTGATGAACGGAAACAGGTTGTTGGGGATCCCCTGAGGGTCTTCACCGATGCGGCCGCTGGGGTGGGCACCCACCGGGTTGAAGTAGCGCAGCCGGCTGATGCACCAGCCGGGCTCGCACAGTTCAAGCGCCTGCAACATCCACTCCACCGCCAGCTTGGTCTGGGCGTAGGGATGCAGGGGGTTGGTGGCGAAGCTTTCGCTGATCGGGAACACCTCTGGCTCGCCGTAGACCGTCGAGGTGCTGCTGAACACCAGCGTGCGGCAGCCGTGGCGCTGCATGGCCTCGACCAGCAGGCGGCTGCCGTTGACGTTGACATCCCAGTAGTGCAGCGGCTGCTGCACTGATTCACCGACGGCCTTGAGGCCGGCGAAGTGAATCACCCCGTCGACGGGGCCGCCGCCGGGGGCCGGGGTGGCCAGGGCGCAATCGAGATCGTCCGGGTGGCGGATGTCGCCTTCGATCACCCGCAGGCGGCTGCCGTCGCCCAGGCCCGCCAGCGCGGCCACCCGCCGCAGGGCTTCGGGGCTGCTGTTGGCGAAGTTGTCGAGCACCACCAGGCTGTGACCCGCCTCCAAGAGCACCAGGGCGGTGTGGCTGCCGATGAAGCCGGCACCGCCGGTGATCAGGAGATGGGCCAAGGCGTTGTTGCGGCAGGGGGATGCAAATCCTGAGCACTCTGGCAGCGCCTTGCCAGGTGTCCTGCAGAATCAGATCCACGCTGGGGCGAATGCTGGTGCTGGATGACAGTTGTGCGGGACGGGTGGCCCTGATCACCGGCATCACCGGTCAGGACGGCAGCTATCTGGCCGAGCTGTTGCTTGAGAAGGGCTATGTCGTGCACGGCATCAAGCGCCGGGCCAGCAGCTTCAACACCGACCGCATTGATCACCTGTACCAGGACCCGCATGAAAGCGACCCGCGGCTGGTGCTGCACTACGGCGATCTGACCGACAGCACCAACCTGATTCGCATCATTCAGCAGGTGCAGCCCGACGAGATCTACAACCTGGGCGCCCAGAGCCATGTGCAGGTCAGCTTTGAGTCGCCGGAGTACACCGCCAACAGCGATGCCCTGGGCACCCTGCGCATCCTCGAGGCGGTGCGGATTCTCGGTTTAACGACCAAGACGCGCATCTACCAGGCCAGCACCAGCGAGCTCTACGGCTTGGTGCAGGAGATTCCGCAAAAAGAGACAACGCCGTTCTACCCGCGCAGCCCCTATGGGGTGGCCAAGCTCTACGCCTACTGGATCACGGTCAATTATCGCGAGAGCTATGGGATGTACGCCTGCAACGGCATCCTGTTCAACCACGAATCACCGCGCCGCGGTGAGACCTTTGTGACCCGCAAGATCACCCGCGGCCTGGCCCGCATCGATGCGGGGCTCGAGCAGTGCCTGTTCATGGGCAACCTCGATTCGCTGCGCGACTGGGGCCATGCCCGCGACTACGTCGAGATGCAGTGGCGCATGCTGCAGCAGCAGGGCGTCCCCGAAGACTTTGTCATCGCCACCGGCCGCCAGGAGTCGGTGCGCCGCTTCATCGAACTCACCGCCGCCGAGCTGGGCTGGGGCCCGCTCACCTGGGAGGGCGAGGGCATCGCCGAAACGGGCCGTCGCAGTGACAACGGTGCGGTGGTGGTGCGCATCGACCCGCGTTATTTCAGGCCTTCTGAGGTGGAAACCCTGCTGGGCGATCCGAGCCGGGCCAAGGAGAAGCTGGGCTGGACCCCCACCACCACCCTCGAAGAGCTGGTGGCCGAGATGGTGGCCGCCGACAAGGAGGAAGCGGCCAAGGAAGCCCTGCTGCGCCGCAAGGGCTTCAACGTGGTGGGTTCGATGGAGAACCCGCCCACCAATCCCCTGGCGGTGAGCGCCGCCCAGTCATGAGCAAACCGGGGCTTGCGCAAGAGCGACTGATCCGGCCGGGTGATCGCATTTTCGTGGCGGGGCATCGCGGCATGGCCGGCAGTGCGATCTGCCGGGCTCTGCAGCGCGCTGGCTACGGCGATCCAGCCCAAGGCGGGGCCCTGCTGACGGCCGGCCGCGACCAGCTCGATCTGCTGGATGCGGGGGCCGTGGAACGGTGGTTTGGGGCTCAGTGCCCGGCTGTGGTGGTGTTGGCGGCCGCCAAGGTGGGCGGCATCCATGCCAATGCCACCTATCCCGCTGATTTTTTGCTTGAGAACCTCAAGATCCAGAACAACGTGATCGAGGCGGCCTGGCGCAGCGGCGTGCGGCGGCTGCTGTTTCTGGGCAGCAGTTGCATCTACCCCAAATTTGCCGACCAGCCGATCACCGAGGAGGCGCTGCTCACCGGCTCGCTGGAGCCCACCAACGCCTGGTACGCCATTGCCAAGATCGCCGGGCTCAAACTGTGCGAGGCCCTGCGGCGGCAGCACGGCTTTGATGCGATCAGTCTGATGCCCACCAACCTGTACGGGCCCGGGGACAACTACCACCCCACAGGCAGCCACGTGCTGCCGGCGTTGATCCGGCGCTTCCATGAGGCCAAGCAAGCGGGTGCGGCGTCGGTGACCTGCTGGGGTACGGGCACCCCGATGCGCGAGTTTCTGCACGTCGACGACCTCGGCGAGGCGGCCGTGTTTGCGCTCGAGCACTGGGATCCTGGCTTCCCGCAAGCACCCCGGGGTGTGGGCCCTGGCGGCGAAGACCTGGGCCCGCTCAACCACCTGAACGTTGGCACCGGCGTCGATGTGACCATCCGCGAGGCGGCCGAAACCGTCGCCCAGGTGGTGGGCTACGGCGGCGCCATCACCTGGGATGCCAGCAAACCCGACGGCACCCCCCGCAAACTGCTCGATGTGAGCCGCTTGGCGCAGCTGGGCTGGCGGGCGCGGATCGGCCTGGGCGAGGGCCTGGCCAGCACATACGCCGACTTTGCGGCGCAGTTGGCCAGCAACCGCGAGGCGGTACGGCTGTAGGTCATTGCCCGTTGCATGCTGATCGCAGCTTGCCGGCGGTGTACCTGCTGCGTGCCTGCGAGCACGGCACGACTGCATCAGCGTGCTGTGATGCGTCTGTGCAGAGATGCACGTGTGCCGTGATGCAGTCGTGCCGAGATCAAAGGGTCTCTGAACCAGCAGGGCTGCCGGCGCGTCACAGGCAGAATCGGAGCACGCTGTGACCTGCCATGCCGGCCTCTCTGACCCGCAATCTGATCACCGGCGGCGCTGGCTTTGTGGGCTCGCACCTCGTCGACCGCTTGATGCAGGCGGGTGAAGAGGTGATCTGCCTCGACAACTATTTCACCGGGCGCAAGGCGAACATCGCCCAATGGATCGGCCATCCGCGCTTTGAGCTGATCCGCCATGACGTGACCGAGCCGATCCGCCTCGAGGTGGACCGGATCTGGCA
>Ga0164293_10005401_pt1 | contig 10869 bp, 11 predicted proteins | sample GEODES118metaG_FD_111487 | JGI IMG/M metagenome (GOLD analysis project Ga0164293, IMG submission 111487) | Eutrophic lake water microbial communities from Lake Mendota, Wisconsin, USA - GEODES118 metaG | ecosystem: Environmental > Aquatic > Freshwater > Lake | place: USA: Lake Mendota...
AATCGAGGGCAACCTCGGCCATTCTATTTTTTTTCTCGTCCAGCGTTGGGTTCACCTCAACGAATTCCAAGGCAACTAACTTAGGAGAAAGACACAATCCTTCAAGGAGTGATTTTGCTTCTTGTACCGTTAAGCCATTTGCAACAGGCGTTCCTGTACCAAAGGAAGTTTCAACCGGATCCATAGAGTCTACATCAAAGGAGACATAAAGTACATCGCAGGCACTCAATTGATGTGTGATTTGTTCCAAAACGTGTTGAACACCCATTGACCGAACCTGGTCTACTGTAATATTGGTAATGTGCTCTGCTTCAATAACCGCATCTTCTTCCGGTTCTGTACTTCGTACACCAACATAAATTAAATCGGAGAACCTAACTGAATTACTTTTTAATTGGGTCCATTGAAGGGAAGTTTCGATGTCTACATGATTACGTTGACACGGAAGATTATCGACACCCAATGCAGTAGCAAGGGGCATGCCGTGCAAGTTACCAGAGGGTGTTGTGTAAGGCGAGTGCAAATCCGCATGGGCATCTATCCAAACCACCCCAATGCGTTTGTCGGGATAAGCGGCTTTTAAACCATGCAAGGTTCCACCTGCAGAAGCGTGGTCACCGGCTAAAATAAGTGGAAACCGATTGGCTTGAATATGGGAAACCACTGCAGAAGAAACCGTTTGATATACCTGTTGCATCCCGTCAATCCGCTTAGCTAAGGGATAGATAATTGGGCGATCAAGAAGGTGATTCAACTCGGGAAGTACTTCCCATGCAATTTTGCTAAAGAGTTGATTTTCTTGGGTTCTTGCTGCAACTTGAATAGCGAATGGCCCCAAGGAAGCCCCTCGAGTTCCGGCCCCTAATTCTGAGGGGTTTATGATAAGTTGGATCGTTTTGCTCATGGCGGGTTCCGTTGAATAGGAAGTAGACAAAGATACAAAAGTTGACCACCTAACGAAAAGAAAACTTTCAGGATTAGGCGAAAGGCTGTATATTCGCACACACCACGGGGATGTAGCTTTCCGCAGTAGCGGAACTCGAGCCAGTGTGATTCAAATTTAATGGGGATGTAGCTCAGTTGGCTAGAGCGCTTGACTGGCAGTCAAGAGGTCGTCGGTTCGAGCCCGATCTTCTCCACAACCCTGACGATAAATGTCAGGGTTTTTTTTGTTCAATTTTTAATGGGCGAGAAGTTTATCCGCCGTGGCGGGAGCCCGATCTTCTCCACTTCCGCCCTGCGAAGCTCAATAAGCGAAGCAGGGCTTTTTCTATTTTTAAAACCATCGGGCGAGCACTTAGCGAAGCGATTTCACGACCATAGGGAGTAGCTTATGCCGAACGAAAAGATCGTAAGGATTTTTTTTGTAATCCTTTGAATTAGTACCTTCGTTTTATGGCAATCAAACTTACCCCAGGCAATTTGTATTTCATTCGCGACATTGATTATCTAACCAATGAAATTGGAAAATATGTCAAAATAGGCATAGTTACTAATGAACGAACCACTGAAGACCGAATAAAAAATCATCAAACCGGAAATCCACGTGGAATTTATCCGGTAGCCGAGGTAACTGACGTCCCTTTTGTAGAGCGCCTTGAGACCCAACTGCACTATGATCACAACGAACATTGGGTAACCGGAGAGTGGTTCTTATTGAACGACAAAGAGGTTAAATCCATTGTTGCACAAGCTGAACATCTTAAAGCGCAACAACTTTTTCATAAGCCAATCATAGAGCGTGTATTATTAACGCTCGACAAAGCACTTTCCAATGGGAAGATTAAAAAAGCAAACAAACAAAGCCTGGCCTTAGAACAACAACTCATTCAATTGAAGGGAGAAATCAATGTGCTCAAAGCAAAGATTGAATTGTCAAAATTCGTTTTTTACACTTTATTGGGCGCCAACGGATGCATCGAAGGTGTCTTACGCATCAAATATGCTCCTGGAAAATTCGATTTCGATAAAAAGGCATTCGAAGTCGCTCACCCGGCTTTATACATGAAATACACCCTACCAAGACCTAATGCGTTTAAACATAATTTCAACTATACCCATTCCTCCAGTTACAGCCTAAGCACCATTGACCCTGCACTTCATACCTCGGTGAAGGCACTTGGTGCGACAAGCTATTCGGCGGCGCAGCTTTCTGGCACGGTGAAACGTACCAAAAAAATGGAACAACTTCACCTTGATCATCTTAAACTGCTAAAAGAACTTAAGCTTAAAGAATACGAGCAAGAGCAATTGGAATATGAATTAAAAGCCTTGGTTGGCTTATATGACGGCATCGAAGGCATTTGCACTTGGAAACGATTTTATTCACCTCAATCCCCAGAATTCAATGAAGCTGAATTCAAAAAGGCTCATCCAAAACTGCATGCATCTTTTCTAACTACTCCTCCGAAGGAAGTATTTACTATGGATATAGAAAAATGTAGGCCGTACAAACCCAAATAGGCTTAGCTTAATTATGCGGCTACGAACCCAATGGACTGTCGAGTTTTTTGATTGAGCGCCTGTAAAAAGTCATCCAATGCGTGATACAAGGTTCCGCATTTCATTCGAATGATGGCATTCAGCTCCCACTGTTTTCTAAATACCCCCAATTCTGCCGCCGTAAACGTAAAGTTTTCTGCTAAATGTTTTGCCTGAACTTCAGATAGCGCGGGAAACAAATGGCGCAATAACTCAAAGCGCACCTCGGCAATAGGGTCAAGAATTTCGATTTTAAGTAAAATTCTTCGACTAAATGCCGCATCAAATGAATTCGGTCGATTCGTTGTAATGAGCATAATACCTTCAAAAATCTCTAATTCTTGCAGTAGAATAGTTTGGATACTATTCTCTGTTTGGCTCATGTTTCCTCGGGATTCTGTACGTTGAGAAAATATGGCATCCCCTTCATTAAAAAACAAAATGGGAGCTTTCTGGGAATGTTTACAAATGTTGCGGTAATCATCAAACACTTGCTTAATCGCTTTTTCACTCTCCCCATAGTACATGTTTCGCTGCTGCGTTACATCGAAGACCAGCAAGTCCCGACCGGTTTGTAAGGCCAATTGACGAGCCAACTCCGTTTTCCCAGTACCTGGACCACCAGAGAGCAACGAAATAACACCTCCTGGATCTCCATGATTATGGGCTATTTTTACATATTTCCGGAGGTTCGTAGCGATTAAAATCTGCTCAAGCTGTTTCACCTTGGTTCGTGTTTCTGGATTGTAGAACAATTGTTTTTGATAAATCCCTTGATGAGCCACAACCTGTAACGCCGGGGATTGGGGCACAATTCGATGATTCTCGGCTTGCTTTGGATGTATTAATGTAGCCCATTGGACATGCGCGCCAAGACGAGAGACGCCATGTTCCCCTCGAATGGGTTCAATCAGTTGTGCCTTATACAAGGCAAAGTCTGGCTCTTGAAGTTCTTTTTTTAATCTGGAAACTTCCAAGGCGTTTGTGCAGAATAGTTGGATAATCGTTCCAGTATCCACTCGGTGCTGATCCACTTGGTGTAAAATCCCAATAAACAATGCCATTGCTTTGTGTTTTCGTGACATCTTGGAACGAATAAAATATTGAATAAATGGCAGGTCGTTTAACTCCCTAATTTCTGCAGTAAATGTCAGCCAATCTTGTAATAAGATACTTCGATTTCTTAAAGAAACTGCGCGTGCATAAATCATCATCAACACATGATCATGATCATTTGATGGGTATTTAGGAAGGGCCTTTTTATTAGAAGTTTTCAGGGCCGTTTCAGCCGAATGGCTCAAGTAGATATGGTCATAATAGGTAGAAAATGGGCCTTCACTGCCATACATGAAATAGCCATGTACGACCAAGGATTCAACCGTGTTTGCCACGTGATCTTGAGACAAATGAGGTTCAAGGTATTCAACCAGTTCCTCCATACACACGTGATTTTTTTTACCACGCATAAAACAAAAGGCCGACAGTACAGCGGTACATTGCTCGTTGAGACGTAAAAACGATTGAAAGGCTTGCAGCGAGGCTTCAAGCTCTTGGGGGTTGAACTTACCAGCGGGACGTTTGGAGTTGCTGGCGAACTCGGATAACCAGTTGCGCATAGTTGGAAAAAATTGAATGAAAATTATGTGAGTATGAGCTATACGTTTCCTGTTATGGAAAATAACCGGGTTTAGAAATTTTGACTAATTTTCAAATTAAAATAATATACCAATGCCACATCTTTATCCCCTGACTAAAGAGAAATTCATGGAACTGCATCGCGAAGCGTGGGAGAACGGTTGGACCTACGGGCCTGGTTTTGATGAATTATACGACGATTATCTGATTAACTGGGTATATTTCGTCGATTACTTGGATTTATTAATAAATACATGTGTTGATAATAAACGACCTCGTCAATACGTGCGTTCAGCATCTGATGTCGTTACAATGTGCTTTGATGATGGACAAGTAGAGAATATTCATGTACCTGATAATTATGGAATTTTTTTTACTAATGCTAATAATCCAGTTCAAAAAGTTCATCTTAACATATTAATCGGCGAAGCTCCGCCTTTTTGGAAAGGTTCATCCAACAACTCAGATCGTACTTATTTCTATAATCCGACACATACCAATTCAAGTGATTGGCTTGAAGTACCTTTGAAAATATTTGTTTATAAGGCAACAAAGAAACTTACGGGAACAGAATTAAAACTAAATAAGTTGAAATATCTATCCCAAAAAAGTTGCGTGTTAATCGATATTTTTCCTTTTCCAATTATCCAGGATACAGAAATAAGGAAAAAAATTACCGGTGAATTTTCAAGTTTTTTAGAGAAGCATTTTGTAAAAAAGTACAAAAACGTTTTAGAGTACGTTTATGACAAGAAATTCGAGAAAATTTTGAAAGAATCAGAACCAAAGCGTAAGCATGCTATTGCGATGCCTCTTTACGGTAGCCTACAAATTACTTTTGGTCCTAATTCAAGAAAAGTAATGGATGATTTAGGGATATTTCAAAAAGGGATTTGTTTAAAGGATTCATTATCAGATGTGAAATGGAAATTGAAGGATAATGGACGTCAAACTTTTAATGTAATTATTATAAAGAAAAACAAAAAGAAAGAAACTGATCGCTATGAATTTATTAAAAAACTTCTAGAAATTGGCTCTATAAAAGAAGAATTTATTTATGATTGGTTAGAATGCAAAACACCAGAGATTCCATTGCTTTGTTCTGAAAATGGTGGTTTAAGTCACGACAAGTTCTTAAATTCAGTAAAAAAGAACTCATGATAATAGTAAAAAAGTGTAAGTCTCCCCCTAAAATCATTTTTTTTATCTGAAATTTTGTCCTATATTGAGTTATATGGCTAAAGAAAAGAATACCAGCGCCTTAATGGGGCAACGCCTGCGCATACGCATTATTCATGAAATCATCCTACACGAATCCCCTCCTACCCCTCAAGGTGTAAAGGCAAGGGATTATTTACTGCAGGCCGTCAATGAAAAACTCAAGCTGCGCGGCCTTCCGGTAGTCAGCGTAAAAACCCTCGAAGCCGATATCCATGCCATTAACCAAGGAGATTTTCAAGAGGCCGATCTTTCCCTGCCTCCTCTTCCCAATGGAAAACATTATGACCTGCGCTACAATCACCTTGACAAACGGTATACCTACCATCAAGGACGCATGCCTGACATTGCCTTTCTTGATGCCCGAGAAGAACATAGCCTTGCCTTTCTCAAAGGGATTTTAGCCCAATACAGCGACATACCGGCCGTACAACGGCTCATGCAAGAAAGTCCAGCGTTTTTTAATCAAGACCTTGAAGCCGTTGATACGCGGCAGGCTTTTTTAGTGCACGCCCCACAACATCAAAGCCCTGGACGCAAGAAAGCCATGATGGACCTTACAATCCGATTATTGGACCACATTAAGCAGCAAGAAGTCGTACAGTTCGCCTACGTGGAGAGTCAAAAACTAACACACTTTACGGGAACGGTCCCTGATAAACAGATCTTTCGCGCCTATCCGCTCTGTTTGCGTTTACATGATGGGTTCTATCACCTGTGCGCGCTTAGTCAGGTAACTCCCGAAAGTAAAAAACCCAACCAATACCTTATTCGGAATTTTCGGATTGACCACATAGATTCCACCAGCTTAACCAAGCTCCGAGACCCTAAATTACCACATACCTTTGAACAATTCAATGCCGCCGAAATATGGGTTAACTATGACATCCAAAAGAAATTGGATAAAGCAATTGGTGTATGGAACATGCCCGATTCGGCAGTGGAAGAAACAGTGACCATACGTTTCTACGGTTGGGCGGCCAACCATTTAATGGTTTTTCAAGTGCACCCTAGCCAAGAATTATTGGGCATCAACACCCAAGAAAATTACATTGATTTAAAATTCAGGTTTTACACCTACCCAAAATTCCGCGCCTTAGCCAAACCACACAGACAATTCCATCATGAAGGACTTGAAAATGGAGCTTGGTCTTCGAAACAATTCCCCTTTGTTGATTTGTTTGAGCGATTCCCAGAAGCAGGATATCTGCTGGGGAAATATGTGAATTTTATGCACATCTTGGCCTAATTTTAACGAATCCTTACTTGTCCTAATACTTTAGGACGCCCTGATGGTAATATTTGCTGGAGGTTTCGGAAAGACCGATTCCCATTCAACTAATATTTATTTATCATGATGGAAACCATCACCTTACGTCCGAGCCAAAAAGATTGGCGCATTGACCTCGATTTGAGCATGATTCCGCTCGGAATCTACCGTGTTCAACATTACAAACAAGGGCTTTTTGACCAGCTCAAGAAACTAGAAAGTGTGCTTAGGGAATATAAAGGCATACATGCCCGGCTCATATATAGCGAACCCGAGCTAGATCCCTATTGGTACAAAATGGAGGTCTGTGTAAACCATGCAAGACTAAAGTTTCAAGCGTTCGTGTGCTATGAAATCGACGAACAACAACAATTTGTGGCAAAAATTCATTGCACCAACCGACCTTCTACTGAAGAATTCCCCATTGAAGGTGGCGTAGAATGGAAAACAATTGTTTTAAATGAGTCTGAAATAAAGGACCCTGCATATGTGGTCGCCAACATTAAAAATCATTTTATCTGCTTCGAGAGTTATCGCCAAATTGGACGCGATATCCTTTATGCCGTCTTGGAGGAATAAAAAAAAATACTCGGGTGTCGAAACTTTTTTAAAAATCACAATAGAATTAGAAACATAAAAAAAAAACGAAAAATGAATATGCTTAATTTATTAAAAATCATGCGCGAATTAGTGCAAATCATGGAAAGCAAGGAAGTCTTGCAAGATTTCAAACAATGGTCATCCCTCGACCCAAACCTCTCTAAAGAGAAAGTGGCCCTTCACCTTTTAGCGCAAAGCTTGCAAATTGAATGGGAGCAACGAAAGTTAATCTTGAATGCAATGCGTTCGAAACCAGAAACGCTTAATGTGGTGTTCGGTGAAGTGGCCCAAAGTTTTGATAAGAGCATTTTCGCCAATGTACCGAATGTAAACAACAAGAACAGTTTTTTAAACAGTCGTCACATGCGTGAACTCAACCCCATGCACGCGAATGAAGACTCTATTCCGGAGCGCTTGTGTAATGAGTTTGGAACCTTAATATTGGATATTTACATAATTCCTATTCCCACAAGCATACTAACCGTGCTAAAAGGCGAGATGCGACGAACGGGTTTAACCGAACGAATTTTACAACTGCAAATCAACCACATCAATGAAATGATCCGTTTGGTAAATCCGACAACGGTTCGGTTTATCTGTCGATACAAAAGCTTGGTTCCGGACTGTGCGTTCATAGTAGATCGAATTCTACGTTGCAATCAAGTTTCGATTGAATTCAATTCTAACGAGGCCCTGTCTGGATATCGCGGAATGTTGGACCTCAACAAATGGAATAAGTTCATTAAAGATTGGTCTAATTTGAATTGAATTTTTCATTGGACATCCCTAAGTAATCACAAATAAAAAACAGTTTAATACATGTATACAAAAGAAGAAATATTAACCATTCATTTTATGACGGGCCAAATGCTACGAACCCATTTTACAAGTAGGGTAAAACCGCAAGATAGAAAAGAGGTCCAGCAAGAAATCATTGAAAAAATCCTAGTCAAAAACCTTAAACATTCCATAAACAGAGGTGCCATCGGAGCCTGGCTTTTCCAATTGATTAAAAATCATTTAACGGATACTTTTCGCAAAAAACAGCGCAATAAGATTCATTGTTATGAGGATTTATCCTTTTTCCATGCGTGCGAGGACCACTCGGATCAATTTCATGAAGCACGACATACAGACCAATGGAATCAATACAATGAGCTGTTGGCAAAAGAGAAATTAGCGGATGAACAATTGGTTAGAATGAAGCATGAGGAAGGATTGAAATATGAAGAGATATCCATGCAACTCGGGATTCCCAAAAACCGTTTGGCCATGCGGTATCGAAGAACCGTAGCGCGCATGCAACAGCAGTACATTCCAAATCGGTATTCCTGGTAATAAAAAAAGCACCCAACGGTGCTTTTTTTTGTCAAGAGGTTAACTCACTAATCAAGATTTTTAATTCGCTGATAGAGATCCTCAAGCATTTCGAGTTTGGCTTTTTCAAAATTTTCCGCATTCAATTTAAATCGAAACCAACTCACGCAGGTTCCTATGACAAAAACCGGAAATAATATACATCCCAACTGAATAACATAGGGTCTTATTCCTGAAAACACATAGGGTATCCGATAGAAATCAACCACCAATAATCCGATTACGACTAAACCATTTACTACGCCTCCGACCAGCCAGTTATCGAAGTTTCTTTTGGCACGACCATGCTTATAGGCAGCCTGTGCAAATTGTATTACATTATTGTTTTCCATGCAGGTTTTACGAACGGAAACAATAAAAATAACATTGTTAATACAGCTAATTACCTACAATTTATTTCTTCATGTATAAGAATTAGGTTTATTAGCAATGTTTTTGCTAACTTTAAACTTAAATAAAAGAATATGAAAACATTATTTTTTTCGCTTTCCCTTTTCCTTTCCCTAAATGCCTTTACACAGACAGTCTATTCGGTAGAGTACAAATCAGACGCAAAAGTTAAGGTTTATGTAGCCTCCTACAAATCAGATGCTGATTTAGTGGTTTATAAATGTGATTATAAATCAGATGCTACCGGAAATAATGGCCTATGGTATTTTACAAGTTACAAATCTGATGCAAAATTTCCCATTTACTTCTGCAGCTACAAATCAGACGCAGATTTAGTAATCTATTTTGCAGATTATAAATCAGATGCAGGGTGGAAAAATTCTAGTAAAAAGCACCTACTATACTAGATAAATTGATTCTGTAACAATACCTGAATACGTCGGTTATTAATTCATGAGGCGAATATTTAGGATTTTGGGGGTTACATCATTACTTACTTTAGTTGGATATTACTTTTTACCCGAACACCAATTAACTCCGGGGCAAAAAGCCGATAAGATTGTGGTCTATAAAGCCGATCACGTTCTTAAATTGTACTACCACGGTAAAATTATAGCCAGTTATTCAGTCTCCATCAGCAAGAACGGGTTGGATGCAAAAAAAAAATGTGGTGACAACCTTACCCCAGAAGGACAGTTCCGAATTACGAAACGTACATGGAGCGCCTTTCACAAAGGAATAGATGTTGGCTATGGCTGTGATGTATTAATCCACGGACAAAAATACGGTTGGGTAGGTAAATTTCACCGATGGAACGATTGGACCTTGGGTTGCATTGCACTCACGAATCCTGAAATCGATGAGATTTACAATGCTGTAGACAACGGCTGTCCCATTGAAATAATGCCATGAAAAAGATCATTCTTTTACTTATTGCCCTAGTTGCCATACTATTCCTATGGTTTTTCTTTAGTGAAGAAGAACCGCCTTTGCCTAAAAAATTCTCCGAATCACCGTATTATGAACAATATAATCTCGCTGATAAGTTTGTGATTTATGTAGATTTCGCTAGATTGTCGAAAAAAAGAAGGTTATGGGTGGTTGACAAAGGAGTTGTTCTTGCAACCTCATACACTTCACACGGCAAGAAATCAGCAGCTTTTACCAATTTCTTAGCCCCTCGACGCTTTTCAAATAAGATTGGGAGCAATCAAAGTAGTTTAGGATTGTTTCAAATTAATAGTCAAATTAACATGGGGTCGCCAAAAAAACATGATTGCAGTTGCGATGATTACATGGAAAAATCAAAATGTTCGCACTGGCCAAAAGCATTTATTTTGATAGGAAAAAGCGAGAGTAACAGCAATGCAAAAGCAAGAGAACTCCTTATTCACACAGCAAATTATTTCAGCGAAAAAGGTTGCACAGGAAATAGCAATGGTTGTTTTGTTGTTTCCCCTGAAATCTTTGAATTAATTCACCATAAACGCCTGTTGTTCCTTAATAAAAAGTGTTACTTGATAGCCATGCAATAAAACCACATGAAAGTCCTGAATATCATTGGTATAATAATCCTTTTTGTCATCTTAACCATCCTTTCCCAAGTCGGGGGCATTATTCTTCTGCTATGGTTACTTTTGTATCAATTCTTCAAAAAACGGCTTAAAAACACCTGGGTTCGAAGCAGTGTCCATGTGGGAGGATTTGTTGTGTTTTATCTTTTTTTCATATTTGTTATAATCCCCCCCCTTGCACGCATCCAAGACCGGGTTCCGCTGCCAATGTCTAAATCGGGCGCATTGGTTCCTGTTACCTATTGGACAGCCATTTTTGGCAGGAATTACATCAAGTCTGAAGGAAGAGATAAACTAGAAACCATCGCAGAGGCCTTCGTAAAA
>Ga0164293_10005402_pt1 | contig 10864 bp, 9 predicted proteins | sample GEODES118metaG_FD_111487 | JGI IMG/M metagenome (GOLD analysis project Ga0164293, IMG submission 111487) | Eutrophic lake water microbial communities from Lake Mendota, Wisconsin, USA - GEODES118 metaG | ecosystem: Environmental > Aquatic > Freshwater > Lake | place: USA: Lake Mendota, Wisconsin...
CGGAGGAGAGTTATCTGCTGGAGGTGATGACGATGGATGTGAGCGAGAAAGCGCACATGCCGCCGAAGGAAACGATGAGTGCGAAGGACATTGCGAAGATCCGGGAGTGGATCGCGGAGGGGGCGTTGCTGGAAGGGGAGGGCGCGGCGACGTTGCCGGCGCGGGCGGCGGCGCCGGCGGGTCCGTTGGATTGGACGAACACGGAGGGGAGGACGATCAAGGCTGGGTTTGTGCGTTTGGACGGGGAGAATGTGGTGCTGAAGATGCCTGCCAATGGACAGGAGATACCGTATCCGCTGGCGAAGTTGAATGCAGCGAGTCAGGCGCAGGCTAAGGCGGCGGCGGAAGGAAAGTGAGGAGGGGTTGAGAAATTGAGGGGAGGAGTTAAGGGTGGCGTGCGTTTGTACTTCTGAACGCGCCTTTTTTCACGCCCATGATTTTTTCTCTCTCCTCCCGCATTCTGCGCACGGTTGATCCGGTTTGTTTGGCTAAGATTGGTTGGAACTTTGGGTTCAAGGGGGCGAGATCGGTCATGATGTTCAAGAAGCGGTTCGACACGACGGGCGAGGTGTTTCCGCCGTTTCTTTATCTTTCGATTCTGAACTCATGCAATCTGCGCTGCCAGGGCTGCTGGGTGGATGTGGACAAGCCGCGGGAGTCGATGAATTTGGATGAATTGAACAAAATCGTGCATGATGCCAAGAGGCGTGGGAATGCCTTTTTTGGGGTATTGGGTGGGGAGCCCTTCATGCATCCGGAGTTGTTTGATTTTTTGGCGACGCATCCGGATTGTTACTTTCAGATTTTCACGAATGGGCAGATGATCACGCCGAAGGCGGCGGAGACCTTGAGGAAGTTGGGCAATGCGACACCGCTGGTGAGTGTGGAGGGGACGTCGACGGTTTCGAATGAGCGTCGTGGTGGAAAGGATGTGTTGAACCGGACGTTGCGGGGGTTGCAGAATTGTTTGGATGCGCGGTTGATGACTGGGGTGGCGACGAGTCTTTGTCAGACGAACATTGATGATCTGCTAACGAAGGAGTGGCTGCAAAAGCTGATCGACATGGGGGTGCACTACACGTGGTATCACACCTACCGGCCCGTGGGTCCGCAGATCAATGAGCAGCTTGCGTTGAGTCCGGAGCAGATCACGCAGGTGCGGCGGTTTGTGACGAGCATGCGGGCGACGATGCCGATTGCGATTGTGGATGCGTATTACGACCACAATGGCAAGGCGCTATGCCCGATGGCGACGGGGATCAGTCATCACATTGGGCCAACGGGGGGGGTGGAGCCTTGTCCGATCATTCAGTTTGCGACGGACAGTGTGCGGACGGATCGGGATTTGTTTGATGTGCTGACGGGTTCGGCGTTTCTGAAGGATTTTCGGGAGACGGCGGCAAAGCATACGCGGGGGTGCATTGTGCTGGAGAGACCGGACTTGGTGAAGAGTTTGGCGGAGCGGCATGGGGCGAAGGACACGACGATTCGGCAGGCGGCGTTTGCGGAGGTTAGCCGGATGCAACCGAGAACGAGTCAGTGGCGCGAGGAGGAAGAGATTCCCGAGCAGCACTGGATGTACAAGGTGGCAAAGCGGTTTTTTTACAATGACTTTGGGGTTTACAAGGAGTTGGATCCGGCGGCGCATTCGCCGAGGAAGTGAAGGGAACGTTCGGAGAGGGGAGAGTGTAAAGAGGCGCAGCGAGGAGGGCTTCGTACAACGTTGAGTCGATGAACTGGGGTATTGTCAAAATGCTCTGCGATGCTCATCTTGGTGTCATCGATGCCACCCTTATTTCAAACACTTGCCGACCTTGTTCGGATCAACAGCGTGAATCCGGCCTATGAGGGTGGGAAGGGCGAGCGTGGGGTTGCAACGTGGGTGCGCTGTTTTTTTGAAGCGCGTGGCATTGAGGTGTGGGAAGACGAGGTTTTTCCAGGGCGGCCGAATGTGTTGGCGCGGCTCCCGGGGCGTGATCCCAGTAGGCGGATCATTCTGGAAGCGCACATGGATACGGTGTCTGTGAAAGGCATGACCATTCCGCCTTTTGAACCGTTGGTTGAGGGGGGGAGAATGTATGGTCGCGGGTCTTGTGATACAAAGGCGGGCCTAGCAGCCATGATGCATGCCTTGGCTGCATTGAAGGAGGAGGGACTCACACCACCATGTGAGGTGGTGCTAGCGGCGGTGGTTGACGAAGAGTTTTCTTATCGAGGCGTGGTGAAACTGTGCGAAGGCATTCGGGCCGATGCAGCAATCGTTGCTGAGCCTACGGAACTGCGTGCGGTGATTGCGACTAAAGGGGTGTTGCGTTGTCGTATAGCAACCACAGGGAAGGCGGCGCACAGCTCAAAACCGCATCTGGGGGTGAACGCGATTACACAAATGGCGAGGGTCGTTTTGGCGCTGGAAGAGCATCACGAACGCATGGCGACGGACTCGCATTCGTTGGTAGGTTGCGGCACTTGCAATGTCGGCGTGATCAGTGGCGGAGTGCAGGTGAATTTTGTTCCGGACCGGTGCGAGATCGAGATTGATCGAAGGCTGCTGCCTGGGGAAAGGGCGGAGGACGCCATTCTTCATTATCAAAGGTTGCTGAGTGAGCTTGGCACGGTTTATCCCTTTTTGAGAGTTCAGTTAGAGGAGCCGGCCTTACTGGTAGATGAGGCGCTTGACACGCCCGCCGATGCCGCTGTGGCGCAAGTGGCCGCCAGCGTGCTGGGGGAATTGGGACTGAACGCGGAACTGTGCGGTGTTCCTTTTGGATGCGATGCGAGCAAGCTTTCCCGTGCGGGAGTGCCCAGCCTTGTCTTTGGCCCAGGAAGTATTGACCGCGCGCATGGTGCTGTCGAATATGTCGAACTGGACCAAGTGGAGCAGGCGCTTGAATTCCATCGAAGATTTCTGCTTGGCTTCCCGTAACACCTCTCCGTATGAAGAGATCCCAGCCACCTGTTTGCCTTAACCGACGCCATTTTGTGAGCACCGCACTCGGGGCCGTGATGAACTTCCACCTGACTAACGGCTCTGCCGTGCCCAGCCTTAGCGAAGGAAGTATCGATGCGCATGTTCATGTGTGGACGCCGGATGTGAAGAAGTATCCGCTGGCCGCAGGCTTTGCTAAGCAAGACATGGCGCCCATGAGTTTCACACCCGATGAATTGTTCGCGCAATGTCGGCCAGAGGGCGTTGCCCGGATCACATTGATTCAGATGAGTTATTATGGTTTCGACAATCGGTATATGTTAGACAGCATGGCGGCGGATCCTGGTGTTTTTTCGGGCGTCGCCATTGTTGACGAGAACTCCGGCAACGTGCGCGAGCAAATGAAGGATTTGGCAAAGCAGGGCGTGCGCGGTTTTCGACTGAATCCGGGGTCACAAAGCGTGGAGGCGTGGCTGAGTTCGCCCGGTATGAGCGAGATGTGGAAGGTTGGGGCTGAAGAAGGGATCAGTATGTGTCTGCTTATCAACCCAGAAGCTTTGGCTGGGGTGGACAAGATGTGCGGAAAATATCCAGAGACCCCTGTGGTTATCGATCACTTTGCCCGCATTGGCATGGCGGGGCCTGTTTCCCGGCCGCTTTTGGACCGATTGCTGCACCTTTCAACGCATGCTAAAGTTCATGTGAAGACCTCTGCATTCTATGCCTTGGGGCAGAAGCGGGCGCCCTATCTCGATATGGGTCCGATGATTCGGGAGTTGCGGGATGCCTATGGTGCTGAGCGATTGATGTGGGGAAGCGATTGCCCGTTCCAGGTGGATGGGGGGCACACTTACAGCGACTCTATTGCCCTCATTCGCGACCGCCTGGATTTCCTGAGTGCTTCGGAAAAGTCGTGGATGCTACGCAAGACGGCGGAGAAGGTGTTTTTCAGTTGAGCGCCGAAGCGATAACGGTCAAAGCGCGATGGATGTCGTCGGGCGTGTTATAGCCGTGAACGGCCAAGCGGACTCGACCCGCCTGGTGCATGACGTGCACCTCGGCTTTCTCCAATGAATTATGGATGTTGGCACTCATGGGATGCTGAAAGGCGACAATCCCAGCAGGACGATCAGGTCGGAGCTGACTCATGGGTTTGAGACCGAGTTCGTGCAAACCGTCATGCAAAGCCTTGACCAAGGGATCGGCGTGGGCAGCAATTGTCGCGATACCCACGGAATCCAGGTAACGCAGGGCCGCATTTAAGGCGTAAAGGGCAGCAAAATTTGGCATGCCGACTGAAAAACTGGCTGCGCCCGGCTTGGTCACAGCACGGTCAAAGCGGTCTGCGTCGAAGGCATTGAGAAGGTGCATCCAGCCACCGGCATGAGTGGTCAACCGTTCGGCATTCTTTTGTGGAATGCCGATGATGCAGCCGCCGTGCACTCCGAGCGTCCATTTGTGCGTGCTGCTGATGACGATGTCGGCGTCGGTGCAATCCAGAACAACGCGCCCCAGTGCCTGGGTCACATCGACAGAAATAAGCGCATTGGGGGCGAGACGTCGCACGGCATCACGGAGTAATTGCCAATCGATGCGGTAGCCGTTGTAGAAGCTGACCAACGAGACCTGAACCAAGCGGGTGCGTTCGTTCAAAAGGGGTTCGAGGTGTGCAGAGTGCAGTTCACCGTCGACCGCAGACCAGAGGCGCACCTTAGGAGGAACCGAAGCGCGCAACCAAGGTGTGGCACCGGCCGGGAAGTCTAGATTTGTAACCACCACTTCGTCATCGGCAGTGAGGTTTAAGGCGTTTGCGAGCAGATTATACGCCTCGGAACTGCACGAGCAGAAGGAGGTTTCCTCAGGGGTTAGACCGATCATTTTCGCACTGATTTGACGGCAGGCCTCGACAGCGGCAAAATGCCCGTCGCGTCCGCGCATGCCCAGGAGTTTGTCCTGCCAATAGGCTTGCAACGCGTCACCCACAGCGAGTGGGGGAATGCTTTCCGCAGCGGTATTGAGGTAGGTGATTCCCGACAAGGCGGGGAAGTCGCGGAGGCGAGTGGCATCAGTGAGCATGGGATGGTGATGAAGCTGTAGAGGGAACGGTTGGATCTTTAGTCCATAAGAGCTTCATGGCAATGACACCAATCCATGGGGCTAGACCACAAATCATCAAGCCCGTGTCGTAGCTCCCGGTCTTATCTTTGATCGCACCAAAGACCCAATGAATCGGAGATGAGACCAGCCAAACCCAAGCACTCAGCACGCCGGTGAGGCGGCCCACATGACTGGTGGAGAGCTCCTGCACGTAACTGTAGTAGCAGGGAAAAAGTGCGAGGGCACCCATGCCGACGATCAAGAGCACAACGATGAGCATCGGGCCTTTACCGAGACTGCCCACGAGGAGGCTTGTCGAGGTAAGGACACACGAGAGACCATACACCCAACGGCGTGCCGAATGCGGGGTGTGTCCGCGTTTTTGAATCAACCACAACGACAAAAAGCCGGCACAGAAACAGCCTACGTCGGTGAAGGCGAAGTAGAGCGCGTTGTACCAAGCTGTCTCTTCGCGAGAGTAGCCCCGACCCTCCTCCATGAACATCGGCAACCAGACGCGAAAGACGTGCCAACAAATCTGGGTGCCGAGAATTAAAAGAGCCAGAGCCCAGAACCGTTTACTGATGAGGTGAGGCCACAAGAGCGTCCTTGGCTCCGTGGGCAATTGTGATGGTTCCTGAAGATCCGACTTCTTGATCGATAGGAACCAGGGCACCAACCACAAAATGCCGACACAGCCGACCGCGATGAAAGCCAGGCGCCATGAGCCTCCGTCCAACGCTGTCAGCCACAGCACCAAAGGGCCGGTGACCATGGCGCCGATTGATGCGCCGCTTTGCAGCACACTGTTTCCCATGGTTCGCTCCTTTGCATTTAGGATTGCGAAGGTCGTCTTCAGCGCACATGGCCAGTGTCCAGCTTCAAAGAACCCCAGCAATCCACGACAAACGAGGAGTTCGTTGAAATCGCGTGAGTAACCCGAAATCAGACCCATTAATGACCAACCGAACAGCACGAAGGGGTACAGCCAGTAGATTCGCAGGCGATCTGCCAGAAATCCAAATACCACAGATCCTGCTGCGAAGGACCAGCCAAAGACCCACTCGGCGACACCAAATTTGGCACTGGAAAGCCCAAATTCATCCCGAATGAGCTTGCCCGTCAGGGATAAGGTCTGACGATCCATGTAATTGATCGTCGTGGCCAAAAGCAGCAGGCCGGTGACCCACCATTTCCAGGTGGAAGAGCGCGTTTCACTCACCCTTCCGATCCCTTTCCCATGGTGGCAGGTTCGATCGGTCGCACAAGAAGGCGATCCGCAGGTGGGTTCCCCGGGGCCTTAACGTCGCCGTCGCGATGGGGAAGTTGGCATTTGTCTTCTTGGTGGGAGAATAGGTTTTAGACCAAGAGAGGTCGCTGAGAAGCATTGAACCTATACGAAGTTTGGGATGCAATCCCTTCATCAATTGCGGAAGGTATGCGAAGAACTTATGTGTCCCTTATTTCAATAAGCCGTCCAACCATGAATAGGCAGCCATACGTTCGGCCTCGGGAAAATCGTGGGATGCATCAGGTGTAACCAGAACGAGGTTTTTTTCCGCCTCCATAATCGCATAAACCTCCCCCGCCTTTGCGTACGCTTTGCGCACTCCACCGATATCGAAGTTGCTGTCCTTCAGTGGCGAGTTCGAAAAGACACCTCGAGGTGCGATGGCGGCGATGACCTCGTAGAAGTCGAAGGGAATCTTGTCGGCGTTGTTTTCAAAGACATCACGGATGCGTGGCATATAGCGATCACTGGTCCAGCCCGTGACTTTGCCGCCGTAGTAGTCGTGGAAGGGCGTGAAGCCGCAACTTGTCACGACGGCCTTCAATCGCTCATCAAACACCGCCGTGAAGAGAGCGTTATGCCCGCCCAATGAGTGGCCGATGACACCGATGCGATCTTTGTTCACTTGAGGCAGAGATTCGAGAAGATCGACGGCACGCAAGTTGTTCCAGATTGCCTTCATCGAGCCACTGGCGCGTGCGGCACCATGCTTGGTGAAATCATACGCATACTCTCCGAACGAAGGATAGTCTGGGACTAGACAGACATAGCCACGCTCGGCCAACTCGTGGGCATAGTGTAACCGAGATGAGCCACCGAGCCCCGCAGGCTCGTCCTTGCCGATCTTTGTCGTTTGGTGAAGGCACAGCATCGCGGGGGCCTTGCCGCTTGCCGGAAGGTCATTCGGAATGAGCAGCCACGCAGGCACAAGGTCGCCAGCCTCAGGAGTGAAGCGCACTTTGCGCCGCAGGTACTTGGGGGTCTTTTCTTCGGAAACAATTTCAACATTCAGGGGAGTCCATCGTGAAGTGTCATGCAAAGTCCCCATGACCTGCTGCATGCCTGCTTTGATATGTGAAACACGTTCAGCCCAATCTGCGGCTGTTTTGGCGGGGCGTTGATTCCCGCTGGCATCCGTTACGACGAGCAGATCCGAGTGGTCGGGGTAGGCCACGGAGGGTGGTGCCTCTAAGGGTTTGATTTGCTCAGGCTTCGTGAGAAATGACTTGGGCACCAGCGAATGCACTGTGGTCATGATGCGTTCTTCAATATCCGGTGCGAACTTGGTTGGGCGGTCATAATACACCATCGCACCAGCCCCTTCGTATCCGCCCTCGTCCAAAATGCGGCGCGAGGGAATGTAACAGGGCACGTCGTTAGAATAGGCATTCACCCAAAGGCGCTCTCGGTCGAATTCGCGTTTGATGCGCAGCGAGTAATCCACCGTGACCTCGCCTGGGAGGAAAACCATCGTCAGATCATCCCCAAAGCTCCAGCGCTGAACGAGGTAGGGGAGGTGTGTCGGAAGTGCCTCTCCGCGATTAAGGCGCTCAAGGTTCTTCTTTGCGTGGTAGGCGATTGCTGCTGTCTTGGAAGATGCGAGAGCTGCCCACTCGATCCGCGTTGGCAGTTTGTCATAGGCGAGTTCAATGCGTTTTGACTGACACTCCAGCTTGCCATCAACAGGCTTCAATACACCTAGAGTCATGCGTTTTGCTTCGGTGGCGAGTTCTTCACCATGCTTTTTGACGAGGTCCATGGTGCGTCTTGGGTTCGGATTTTGATCCGCGCCACAGCCCAGCGCAGTGAGTGCGACGGCCCCAGGGAAGTCACGCTGAAGGGATTCTTGTGCTACACCCGCCCAGTCTCCATGGATTTCATCGATGCCGATCGTTGTGCAGTGGCAGGCATAACTCGTGAAGATCGCCCGCACTTTGCCGTCGGTGCCCGTAATCCGTAAAACTGGCAGGTCGTGATCGATTGGCTTCAAAGGGAAAGTGCGTCGGTTTGCGGCAAATCCAACCTTGCCCACCCCCCAAGTGAGTGTCGCCGGTTTCCTGTCCGCCAGCGCTGCGAGCGCGGCTTTTTCGATCGAGTCCGTTAACTCGCGCGTGTAACGCTCGATGGCAGGTAGGTGTTCGGGAGGGATGTCCATGCCGAAGAGGTTTGGCAAGACTCCGAGAATCATGGGCGCGCAATGCGTGTGGGTGGAGCAGATGGCGAAACGGGCATCGATCACTTTGGTTTTCGCCGTGAGGCGATTCAGCACCTCTTCGCGCATCGACGCCGGGATCCCACAGTTGTCGACGGTGACTAGAACGGCGGGACCATCGTCATTGCTGCCGATGGCGAGTGCTTTGGCGAAGATGTGTTGCGATATGCCAGTGTTAGGAAGACGGCGCCCGCCGTAGCCACTGAGCCGAACCGGATAGTCTGGGGTAATGTCCACGGAAGCCGCTCCGACTTCGCGATGAGTCTGAGCGACGGAAAGGAGCGGGAGCAGGCAGATCAAGAGGCAGAAGAACTTCATGTGAGAAGTACGATGTCCCGCCTGGAATCTTCTTGGCGCCCGCCCGGCCAGAGTGGGCTTTCGCGGCGTCTCGCTACGACTTTCATGAATAGGCCAGGCTAAGCCATCACGATAGACATGGCTTGCAACAGCGGCATCGGTCGAGTTTGCTTGCAGCATTATGAAAACGATCAGCCTGTTGCTCACTGTTCTGCTTTCTTGCGCTATCGCAAGCTGCCACGGATTGCAGGATGGGGAAGCGGATGTTTCGGACGAACCTTTTGGAAAGTTGGCGCTCGACTTGAAGTCAGCGAGGGTCATCGAAGTCGTGGGAGAGCCCAAGTCCAAAGGGGAGGATGTGCTGATGGAGGCTACGGGTGAGTGGGTGCAGGAGTGGGCGTTCCCCGCGAAGGGGTTGACTTTGATGATGGGTTCGGGAAAGCAGGGCGGTGCCAAGACGGTTTGGAGCATCACGGCGGATAGAAAATGTGAACTGGCAACTGCGAGACGTGTTCGCATCGGAAGCAGTGAAGCTGAGGTAAAGAATGCTTATAGGAAGGTCTACAACGTCGAGGAGAGTCGGGCGGGGGAGACGTTTGTGGCAGGTTCTGTTTATGGCGGAGTGATCTTTGAGTTTGAGAAGGGAAAGGTGGCTGGGATCTTCATCGGTGCTGCAGCGGAGTAGGGGTGTTGGTTGGAGTGTTTCGTCTCTCGATCAGTGCCACCGCCCTGACATAAGGTTTATCTGCGAACGCAGTGCTATCCGCTGCGATGCGGAACCAACGCCATTCACATCGATTTGTGGGTTCCGGGTTTAATTGAAAAAGGTATCTTCGTGAGAGTAGGGTGGGGCGCAGCAGCAGAGGAGGCGGACGGGAGCTTCTTTTGAGGCGGTGATTTGGTGCCAGGCGCCCGGGGGAATGAGGATGGCGTCGCCGGGATTGACTGTTTGTGTGGTACCATCGATTTCCATTTCGGCCGTGCCTTCGAGGATGAAATAGAATTCTTCGCTGAGGCGATGGTAGTGGCGTTCGGTGGCACTGCTGGCGGGGAGGGTGGCTTCGGCGAGGGATTGATTTTGGACGGGGGCGTTAGCGAGGTCGAGCAGGCTTCGAATTGTGGAGCCGTCTTTGGTCGTGAAGGGAGGTTGGTGGGAGAGGGAGCGGATGACCATGGTGTGGGGAGGATGACGGTGGTTGGGGAGGGACGCAAGGTAAGGGCTTGGGATGATGAGTTGAGGAGAGAGAAAATGAAGGCAGAGCGAAAAATGCCTTGAACTGTTCACCTGAACTACCTAGTGTTCATATGTTCTGTTCAATCCTAAAATTTAACTCAATCTCATGCAAAATCGTCCACGGCCTCGGTTGACCAAATTGTTTCGCAAGCTCCGCACCTTGATTGCCATCGCACCGTCGAGGCAGGGTTTTCATGCGGGATCCTTGGAATCGCCTCGATTGAGGGACGTGCAGTTGGAGTTGGACTTGTTTGTGAAGCGCCCGCAGCCTTGGTCGTTTACCGACTGAGACTGGGAGGGTGAGAGGGTTTCGGTTGCGCGGGGGGACTTTTGGATGAATAGGGTTTCGCCCTGGTTCTACCGAAAGGGTCCGATAGGACGCCAGGGTTTGCTCATGGAACATCAAAAGTCGTCAAGCAGTGGGGCCCTGGCTCTAGCAGCGTTGGGTGTGGTATTTGGTGATATCGGGACGAGTCCCCTGTATGCGCTGAAGGAGAGTTTGGTTCATGCGGGATTTGATCCAGGCGGAAACGTGCAGGAGCAGGTTTATGGGCCGATTTCGCTCATGTTTTGGTCTTTGACGCTGATTGCGTCTTTCAAGTACCTGATGATCTTGTGTCATGCGACCAACCAAGGGGAGGGAGGGATGTTTGCGATTCTTTCCCTGTTGCGTTCGAAAAAGGAGGCTTTTGGGCCGAAGGTGGTGGGTGGGTTTGTGTTGGTGACCTTGTTTGGGGCGGCGTTGCTTTATGGCGATGGAATGATTACGCCGGCGATTTCGGTGCTTTCGGCGGTTGAGGGGGTGAC
>Ga0164293_10005404_pt1 | contig 10863 bp, 8 predicted proteins | sample GEODES118metaG_FD_111487 | JGI IMG/M metagenome (GOLD analysis project Ga0164293, IMG submission 111487) | Eutrophic lake water microbial communities from Lake Mendota, Wisconsin, USA - GEODES118 metaG | ecosystem: Environmental > Aquatic > Freshwater > Lake | place: USA: Lake Mendota, Wisconsin...
CCCGCCTATCTAATCGTCGCTGAACACTCAACCCATGCTTCGCTGGGATTGCCAGAAGGAAGTTGTCCTAGCCGCTTCTTGCGTATTGGCGGGGTTGTGTTTGTAGGCATGAGGATCGACAGGTGTAATTTATACTCTAGGACTCGATTGCATAAGTTTCGCTGGATTGCCTGGCCTTTTAGGAATGTCGCCCATGCACTTGTCATACGCGTTGGGGCCCTAAGGTCTTGTTTGTCAAGTCATTCAGGCAGGTTGTTTATGCCTGGCTTTTTCGGTCTGTTTCGTGCAACCGCTTATAGACCTGCTCTCCCAGCGCATTGCTGATCAGGTCGCGCAATTCAGGCCTGCCCATGTAGTCTGCGAATAGCTCTTCATTAAGCTCCATGCGCTCAATGAATAGTGCGTCCAAGGTCTGATTGAAGACAAGGCGAAATTTGTCTAGAGAGTTAACCTTGGCGGCTTGCTCGAGGCCCTCACTTTGGCTTGCAGTCTCAACAATTTGATCGAAGAATAACTGATCAGCGTCGTTGAGTTCACCGCCAAAGCGTTCGTTGATCAGGTCAATCAAGCGGGAGAGCGGCACCTGCTCAGGCCGGGATGCCCCAGTTCCCACTTCATGGGGGCCGTCCAATGGCTTGGCTTGCCCTTCATCGAGGCTAATGGAGCCCTCGCTGATTTTTTGCAGACGGTAATAATTGAGATCAATCTCATCGTCAAACTGGTAGCTCTTGCCCTGGCTTCGTTTGGGCAGCTTCAGGGCCAAATGGCGAAGGTACGCGTATAGCTTTTCCAGGTCGCTGTCCTGATAGGGGATGACCTGGCTGAGGAAGCTGTAAAGGTTGTTGAAGGCTTGCAACTTGCCACGCCATAGATCAGCGTCTTCAGCTTCTTTGGCTTGGAACTGAACAAAGCGTGCTCGTGCCTGATCCAGGACTGCGTTGATCGCTTTGTGGTCAGCAGGGCTCTGCCGACGCTTCGGCGCAAAAAAGATCCTACAAAATTCATCGACTTCAGTTTGCAAGTAGATACCTGAGGCGTCGAGATCATCTTTCAGTTCATAGAGCCTGTCGGGATCAACCTCCTCGCCCATCACGGCGCCGTCATAGTATTGTTTGAAGGCTTCCTGGATATCCTCTGGCTTGTTGACAAAATCCAAGACGAAAGTGTCATCTTTGAGAGGATGGGTGCGATTGAGGCGCGACAGGGTCTGTACAGCTTGGATTCCTGAGAGCCTCTTGTCGACATACATGGTGTGCAGCAAGGGCTGATCGAAGCCGGTCTGGTACTTTTCAGCGACTAAAAGCACTTGGTACTCAGGCGATGCGAAGGCGTCGGGCAAATCTTTTTCTTTGATGCCGCCGTTCATTTCAACTTCTGTGTAACTCGTGTTGGCTAGCTTGTCGTCCTCTACCTTCCCGGAAAAGGCAACGAGGCTCCTGATCGGATACCCCTTGGCTTGAATGTATTGATCGAATCCTTGCTTGTAGCGCACAGCCTCCAGTCGTGAGCCGGTTACCACAATCGCCTTTGCATGGCCGCCGATCTTGTGGCGGGTGGACAAAAAGAAGTGCTCGACCATCACCTCGGTTTTTTGGGCGATATTATGGGGATGCAACTTCAAGAAGCGGGCAAGGGACTTGGCGGCTTTCTTGCGCTCTACATGGGGGTCTTGCTCGGCTTTCTTCAAAAGCTTGTAGTAGGTGTTATAGGTGACATAGTTCTTTAGCACGTCTTCGATGAAACCTTCGTCGATGGCCTGCCGCATGGTGTAGCGGTGGAAGGCTTCGCGATTGCGGCCAAACAAGGCAAATGTTTTGTATTTGGGAGTGGCTGTGAAGGCAAAGAAGCTGATGTTGGCTTGCTGGCCTCGCTTGGCCATGGCTCGAAAGATGCCTTCGGGTGCTACGCTCTCCTCTTCTTCCGCCATCTGCTTGGCTTTGTTGCGGAGATCTGCACCACCAAGCACGCCTTTGAGTTCGGTGGCTGTTTCGCCCGACTGGGAGCTGTGAGCCTCATCAATGATCACCGCGTACTTGCGGGTGGGCAGATGATCCTGCCAAGCTCGGCCGCGCTGCTCATTGAGCTTGGCTAGCTGCTCGCTCACATAGGGAAACTTTTGCAGGGTTGTGATGATGATTGGCACACTAGACTGCAGTGCTTCAGCGAGCTGGCGCGAATCTTCGTCAATCTTCTGAACAACGCCCTGACGGTGGTCAAACTGATAGATCGTGTCTTGCAGCTGGCGATCAAGAACAAGCCGGTCGGTGATCACGATCACACTGTCGAAGAGGCGCTGATCCTGATCGTCATGAAGATTAGAGAGACGATGAGAAAGCCAGCCGATCGTGTTGCTTTTGCCACTGCCTGCGGAGCTTTCAACTAGATAGTTGTGGCCAACGCCTTCGCGGGCGACGGCCGCAAGCAGTGACCGGACTGCCTCCAACTGGTGATAGCGGGGAAAGATCAGTGTTTCCTTACGGATCTTTTTGCCTTGGTCGGACGTCTTCTCCTCAACGGAGAGATGTAGGAAGCGGGCTAACAGATCGAGCAGGCTGTCACGCTGGAGAACCTCTTCCCAGAGATAGGCTGTTTTGTGGTTTCTGCCTTTGGGATCAGGTGGATTGCCAGCATTGCCTTTGAAACCTTTGTTGAAGGGTAGGAAGTGGGTGGAGGATCCGGCCAGCCGGGTGGTCATGTGGGCTTCTTCTGTATCCACCGCGAAATGCACCAGGCTGCGTTTGGTGAAGACAAAGATCGGCTCACGAGGATCACGATCCTGCCGGTATTGGTGGATCGCGTGCTTGACGGTCTGGCCTGTCAGTGGATTCTTGAGTTCCAGCGTGACCACCGGGATGCCATTCACCGATAGCACCACATCAAGCGATTGCTCGGATCCGGGGCTGAAGTGCAGCTGGCGTGTGAGCCCAACGCGATTGGCCTGATAACGGGCCTCCAGCTCAGGATTGAGCCCATGGGCGGGCCGGAAGAAGGCGATCCGCAGGGTTTTGCCGAAACACTTGAAGCCATGGCGCAGGGTGGCCAGTGCTCCGTGGCTGTCGAGCCACTTGCATAGCGCCTCCAGCACCCGAGGGCCGGTCTGCTCGCCGTGCGAGGCCTCCAGCTTGCTCCAGATCTGCGGTTGGGTGCTGCGGATGAAGGCCAGCGCCTCCTCGGGGAAGATGGCGCGCTCACGATCAAAGGCCTGGCCATCCACCACCGTGTAGCCAGCGGCGAGCAGCTGGGCTTCGATCACCGTCTCAAAGGCGGTTTCGGAGACGCGCTTATCGCTCATCGGCCCGGTGGTGCCGCTTGGGGCGGTGGTGCGTCGTCGCCGACCAGCAGGGGTTTGCCGTTCTGCCAGGTAACGGCGTAATGGCCCAGCCGCCGCTTGGTGTCTAGGGCCTTGGTGACGGACTGGCCTAGGGCCTCCAGCAGCTGGCGGCCGTGTTCTGAGGGGCTGGCTTGGGGGGTGGTGGTGGTCATGCCTGGGCCTCGAGGAGCAGCAGCTGATACCAGCTGGGATCGTGGATGGTGCGTGTAGGCCCATTTTGCTCGAACACCAGCACCGGGTGGGCGGCGTGGTTCATGAAGCAGGATCCACAGACTACGAAGAAACCAGCGGCGGAACAGAAAGGCGAAGCGGCGGGGTTTGCGATTCGCATCCTTCTCACTGGGCAAATAGAGCATTCATCCATCCCACGAATGTGATGGCGATATCTGAGTCGTGTAAGAACGTAGCCGCAGTAATCGCCGTTCCAAATGGCAAGCCAGGTTCACGTCCCCAAGCAAGCCAGGTGTGTATGTGTGCCTTAATAAAGTCTCCTTGCGAGAATTGTGCACCTCTACTTACAGCCCCCTTCGTCGCAGTGTCGGCCCAACTCCAGCACTGATCTGTCTTTGGCACAAGTGTCGCCAAAAAGTCTTCAAGCTTTCCACTATCAACGTTGTTGGGCATCAGCCAAATGCCAAGTCGCTTTTCGCCAGAAGTCAATATCGTACCCGCAAGGTCCGGACTTTCAGGAAATTTCGGGAAATACCCAATAGCCTTGGCTTTGATCTGATCCCAGCGGGTTGTGCAGTTCATATCCGCGTCAACGACAATCCCAATTCGGCTGAAACTCTTGATGGCAGTTGGTAATGACTCAATGGCTTCATTGACACCACCTGCATCCTTTACGAATGGGATAAAGTCGTTGGAGACATCCCATGCCCACCCATGCCTCATCATGAGGTTAATGATTGAGAACTTGTCGTCTATGCCTTCAACGATGAGCCTTCTTGCACAATTTTCCTTGGGATACGCCATTAGCCTCTGACCTCAATCTGTTGACGTTCAGCCACTTCGATTTCGCCTGCAGAGTATCTTGTGGCTTGCTCTGATGATCGATCTACTCGATAAACGGAAACGATGTTCTCGTAGGCTGGCTTTTCTTCGTTCAGCCATGCGAGTGCCCTCAAGCAATCACCACTGTGGGTTGTGGCGAATACCTGAATATCAAGCCTTACGGCTACTTCCGTGATGAATTGCCACATCAGCTTGAGTGTGGAGTAATGCAGGCCGGTATCGATTTCATCGATAAGAAGGATTCCACCTGATGCACGGGCAGCGTAGATTGCTAGCGAAAGCAGGCGGCGGATGCCGTCACCCAGGCTACCAAGAGGGACACGTTCTTCGTCATTCTTTAATTTAATCCAAGCAATTGAAGACCATCGTGAGGGCCCACCCGTGAAGGCAAGACGTTCAACTTCTGGCTCAATAATCTGCAGCGCTTTGATAATTCTTTCTTCTTCGGAAGTAAGAACAATGTCATCCCACATCTTCTGGAGAATATTCAAGTCTGCGCCTTCGGTCCCGAGAAAGACGGCTGCTTGCGGCGCTAGCTGAGCGTAGGGGGTAGATCCACGACGGAAATCGCTTGCAAGGATCCCCTCAGTTGAAATCTTGATTACGCTGCCTTTTTCATTTTCAGGGCCCGTGACAAATAGCTCGTATGTCATGCCTGGCTCATCTTGCTCAGAGAGCTCTAAATGTTCCATCTCATTTTCTGGCCGTCTGATGATGCATTTTATTGCTGGTGATGCCAATTCTTTATTCGCCTGAATCTCGAAGGTGCTCCCCTCCCGAATTCTGTGCTGATGAAAGAGATACCGTATGTCGTACTCTGCTTTCATCACAGGGTCGCGGATCTCAGATGTGACTTCGCCACGACGACTCGGTGATCTAAGAAGTGACGATGGTCTGCCACCGTGGCTCAATATTTCGATTGCTTCTAAAACAGATGTTTTGCCGGCATTGTTTTTACCCACGAACAGGTTGATTCTTGTCAGGTCGCTAAGGCTGTAGTGGGAGAAACCCCGAAAGTTGTGGAGACTCAGCGTGTTGTACATGGCTGGAGATCACGGACTAGAGATGTGAGAGCTTGGAGTGTGGCTTGGAATGACACCCATCTTACTAAGGAGCAAGCCTTTGGACAGTTGATGTTGGCAGTTGTAAACGCAGATAAATCATGGCATAAACTGGTGTTTTTTGCAGCAGGAAAACCCCTCCTGGGAGTGATTAGCTTGTCCAGTGATCACTTCATCTCCTCCATCGCAATCTGGCCGGTGACCGCTGCGGTGATTAGCGCGGCGCGGCGCTCCTTGGCAAGTTCTATTGAGCGGATAAGCAGACTCTCCATCTGGAGCATCTCTGTGCGTTCTTTCTGGATAAACGCAGCAATTGCATTCTGTTCATGCACTGGTGGATAAGGGAAATGAATCGAAAGGAAGGAATCTGTATAAAGGCGGAGAAATCCTTGCTCGCCAGTGCCGAGACCTTTGGACGAAGATCTAAAGACTGCTTGCAGAAGAGTTGTCTTAAAAAGCTCAAGGAAGTATTCGATGGATAGCTCGTGATCCGCAACTTCAAAAACCGAATAATCAGGGCTGACCAAGCCAGATTCAGTGGCAACTGCGATTAGACCGCTTGCAGCTCGCATGCGATTGATTACCATCTGATCCGGCTCGATCTTCTTGAAACCAATTACATCGCTAGGTTCTAGGTCCTTGTCTGAAACTTCCTCATGGGGGACTAATCCTTTCCCCATCCGCAATGAGAGCAGCTTCTCTTCACCTGTATCAGTCCGTATGTCCACTTCGCGAAAGAGCCCTTTTGCTCGTGGCTCGCCCCAATGCGCTGGAATCTTCCCCAACCATTCCAGCCCGGAAGACTTGAGCGGGGCATTGGCATCAAGACCACGGGTGACAACACGGCTGATCAGAGCGGAACGCTTCTCATCCAGCAAGGCCAGCATGCGTTCCTTCTCGGCTATCAGTCGGTCGATGCCGGCGGTTTCGCGGTCGAGGAAGCTGGCGATGCAAACCTGTGATGCAAGATCGATCGCAGGAAATGGCAAGTTCTTTACTTTATCTGCATTTAAATTGTCTTGCGTATTGCTACTGGCTTCCGCTAGGAGCACGGGCTGCAAATGGCGTAGCCACCATTTTGCGAAGCTTGGTTCAACATCCTCAACGAATTCGAATCCTAGGAGTGCCTGGTTGATCGTTGCTGGAATTGCAAGCTCTGCCACGTGGCCCATGCTTGCATACATTGAGTAGATAAGAGTTCCCGGTGGCATTACTTGTAGTCGTTTTGATGCAAGGCCACTCTCGGTGACCTTCTTCTCGGTAAAACGCACTAGTGCCGTGGTGCTCATGTCTCCGATCACCACCCAGGCAATGCCTTCATCATCATCAGACCAATAGTCATCATTGTTGGTGTCAGGTGTGCCGCCTGAAATCAGCGCAGTCAGAACATGCTTTAGCCTTGCTGAGCCTCTGTGGGTATTGCCAGTGAGGTGAATTATCTGTTTCACTCTGTCACCTCCCGCAGCAACTCCAGGATCCGCTGCTCTACGCCAGCCAATGCCGCATCGATCTCCTCTAGTGCCCTTGGCGGTTGATACTGAAAGAAAACCCGGTTGAAGTTGATCTCATAGCCCACCTTGCCGATGCCGCCATCCGTCTCGTCAACAGTCTCCCGATCGATCCAGGCATCCGCCACATACGGCAGCACTTCTCGCTGCATGTAGCTGATGATGTCCTCCTTCAGGGGGATGGATTCAGCATCCTTGAGGTTGGAGTCGGCTTCGTATTCGATGTAGCCACCCTGGCCGTCGGCGTGCAGGCCCAGCAGGGTATGCAATTGCTCATGGCTGAGATCCTCAGGCAGGGCCTGATTGGGGAAGAGATCATCTCGGCGAAGCGACAGCGTTCTGTGCTGCTTAGCGATCACCGGGGCAGCCTCCACATCAGCGCTGGTGAAGCAGTCGCGAAAGATCTTCTTCTGTGCAGTGCCCTTGGCGCCTTTGGCCCAGCCATCTATTCCCCTGGGTAGACGCTTGAGCAGCCCCTGCACTTCCTCCCAGGTGTCGTTCCAGTCGAGCTGCGGCTCGCTGCCAAATACCTCCTCCACCATCTGCAGGGCATCAAACAGCTCGGGGCAGGTATCCAGAAAGCGTTCGCGGGCTTCTGGCGTGATCTCAAACCGCAGACGCAACGGCCGCAGCACGCTGATGCGGCGATAGCCGAAGTCGTCGTTATCAAACAATCGGCTGGTCTGGCTGTCCTCAAACGCGCCGTGTTCGCGGGTGATCGTGTCGATCGCCGCCTGATCCATCAGGCGACGCTTGTCGCCCAGGCTGCGCTTCATCGGGCTCCAGCGGTCGCGGGCATCGATCAGCTGGATCTTGCCCCGGCGATGGGCCTGCTTGCGGTTGGTCACCACCCACACGAAGGTTCCGATGCCGGTGTTGTAAAACATCTGCTCCGGCAGGGCGATGATCGCTTCCAGCTGGTCGCGCTCGATGATCCAGCGGCGGATCTCGCTCTCACCGCTGCCGGCGCCGCCGGTGAACAGAGGCGAGCCGTTGAACACAATCGCGATGCGGGTGCCGGGGCGGTCGCGGTCGTCTGGCTTGAAATCCTGCATCTTGCTCATCATGTAGAGCAGAAACAGCAGGGCGCCATCATTGATGCGCGGCAGCTTGCCGGGATAACCGCAGAAATGGGGCCAGCGGTCAATTGTTTTTTTCTCTGCTTTCCAGTCCACCCCAAACGGGGGGTTGGCCAGCAGGTAGTCAAACCGCTGCTCAGGGAAGGGATCACCGGTGAGTGTGTTACCCAGCGTTACGCGACCATCTGTGTGGCCTTTGATCAGCAGGTCAGATGCGGCCACCGCGTAGGAGCGAGGGTTGTAGTCCTGCCCAAACACCTTCACGGTTGCCTGGTTGTTGTGAGCGCGGATCCAGTTCTGGGCTTCTGCCAACATGCCGCCGGTGCCGCAGGCGGGATCGCAGATGGTCACGATTACGCCGGCCTGCGTCAACACTTGCGTGTCAGGCTCCAGCAGCAGGTTCACCATCAGCTGAATTACCTCGCGCGGGGTGAAGTGATCACCCGCTGTCTCGTTGGCGGCTTCGTTGAAACGCCGGATCAGGTCTTCGAACACCAACCCCATGGTGATGTTGTCGACCCGGTTCGGGTGCAGGTCGATTTCGCAGAATTGGGAGACAACTTGGTAAAGCCGGTTGGACTCTTCCAGTTTTTCAATCTCTTTTTCGAACTCGAAGCGTTCAAAGATCTTGCGGATATTTTCGGAGAAGCCATTGATGTAATCGGCAAGATGCCTGGCGATGTTGTCGGGATCGCCCTTGAGCTTAGGAAACTCTAGCTGGCTATGGTTGTGGAAGCCTAGCGGAGTTCCGCGCTCATTCTTGGCTAGAATGTTGAGGATAGGGTCAACAGCTATGGCTTCTTTGCCTTCTTCTCTTAATCTTGTGTTTTTTATTTCTAGTTCTCGGTACTTGTTAAGAACTTCCATTTTGCTGGGCGCCAAGACGGCGTCAAATCGACGCAGCACTGTCAAAGGCAGCATCACACGCTCGTACTGAGGTGGCCGATAAGGGCCGCGTAGCAAATCCGCCACGGACCAAATGAAGTTGGCAAGCTGTTGGAAATTGGCACTCATGCTTGGCAGCTTTTTCTTGGGTGGCGGGGGTGGCTGGAATGGCAGAGGTGTTGATCTGCCCTTAGGCAGTTACAGTATAGAGGAGCGGGGGAAATGCACTCGACGGCCTGAGGCTTTCAGATACGCAGCCTGTTGGGCCGGCTCAAGAAGCATCGTTTTTCACAGTGCCATTGGTTAAGCTCTATTGAATGGATCTCAATGCTGAGGCTTTTCCTCAAGGGTAAGTCGGGCGAGTATGGCTAATCCCGAGTGATGGCGCCAAGGATTATTGCCGAAAGTTCCGCCCGGGTTTGCGCATGCTTTCGAATCGCCTCGGCCGGGAATGCTTTGTGCTACGACAACTTCAGATTATATCCATATCACCATTCAGCGTAGGCCCAGAGCGAGCCGAGCAGGCCACTCTCTGGCATGGACTGCCTAACCCCCACCGCTGCCCTATCCCATCCCTCCAGCTTGACCAGAACCAACGAGCCCCCGCCCATGTGTCTGGACGTTCACGGTCGCATCCTGGCCATCAGCTCCGCCGGGAAGGACGATGATCCCCCGTGGCGTCAGTCCGAGCCGGATTTCGGGGGGGGGTGCGGCAGACCATGTCGCTGGCCTGCCTGAGTGAGGCGCAGGTGGGGGATCGGGTGCTGGTGCACGTGGGCCTGGCCCTGAGCTCTGTGGATGACGCCCCATGATCCCTGCCGCCTCCCTCACCATCGATGGCAAGTAGGCGGTGGCGCGCGTGGCCTATCGCCTCAGTGAGGTGATAGGCCTTTACCCGATCACGCCCGCTACCCCGATGGGCGAATCGGCGGATGCCTGGGCCGCCGGGGCGCTGGCTACCAACTTCACCGTCTCCCAGGGGCTGCTGCTGCTGATGCTGTCCAACCTCTACCGCTAGGCCGGTGACCCCAGACCGGTTGCGCCATCCTGATCTCTTCCTTGCCGATGAGGGTGTGGCCCGCCGGTTTGGCTTCGATCGCACCCACGCCTTGGCGTTCACGAACAGCCGGTAATCCTCGTACCCATGGCCATAGGCCATTTGGGCCTCACGCACCGCCACACCAGCTCCTCTAGCCAGGTTGATGGCGTCAGGTTCATGGGGGGCCACCCTCGGCCAGGAAGTATTTCCGCTGCGGATCCTTGGCGCTGGTTCCGATCTCGCGCACCAGTCCGCGGTCGATCAGACGCGCCAGTCGCGTGCGCGTAGCCCGCGCGGACAGACCAATGATGGCGGCAATCTCCCGGGTGGCCAATCCCTGCGCTGTCCTCAGGCTGGAGAGTATCGCCTGTTCCGTGGCGTCGACCACCGTTGGGCCCACGGGGACGGTGTCAATGGTGACGCGAAAGCGGGTGGCGATCTCCTCGAAAATCGGCGGCGGCAGGCCGGCGTCTCGGCACACGGCCGTCATCCGCTGGATGCCGCTGCCCCACTGCTCGATCAGCCCCAGCGCCTGGAAGACGCGGCCGATCACCCGGTTGCGCAGCCTGGACACGCCACGGGGCAGATCCTCCAGCGTGAGGCCGAAGGGCAGCAAGCCGGGATTTTCGATCTCCAGCCGGTTGTCGAAGATCGACAGCCGGATCGGTGCACCCCGCTGGGAATAGTCGCTGTGAACGACAGAATTGATCAGGGCCTCGCGCACGGCCTCGGGCGGTAAGTTCCAGCGGTCTGTGCGGCGCACCGCGCCGATGGTGGCGCCATGCCAGGAATGCTTGTGCACAAAGGCGATCGCTTCCTCCACGGCCTGTACTGGGGGGGAGTGGATCTCGATCCGATCCAGGATGCGACTTTTGTCGCTGCCGGCGAAGCGCCCGGCCTGGATCCAGGCATCGGGAAAGTGCCGCTCACGGTCATGGCCGAAGAG
>Ga0164293_10005405_pt1 | contig 10863 bp, 13 predicted proteins | sample GEODES118metaG_FD_111487 | JGI IMG/M metagenome (GOLD analysis project Ga0164293, IMG submission 111487) | Eutrophic lake water microbial communities from Lake Mendota, Wisconsin, USA - GEODES118 metaG | ecosystem: Environmental > Aquatic > Freshwater > Lake | place: USA: Lake Mendota...
GCATATCAAAAGGTGTTAAGTCAATATATTAGACTAAATTGATATTTATTACTAAAAGGTAGTAAATGTCCATTCTAAGATCATATTTTAGTAGAAATAACACACTAATTTCTAACTTATATACCAACACCGCTCGCAATCCTGTTGTGGAGTTAAACTTTGGTGCATCAGATCTTATTGTACCAAACTTTGGTTTTACAAGACTCATCTTTGATTTAGACCTATCCTACCTACAACAACAAATATCCTCAGGTGTTATCTCAACAGGTTGTACCTCAGCAATGACTCACACCCTTAACATGGTTAACACATCATCCTTCGATGATGACTTGTTAAACACAAACATGTCTACGGGTAGAAAACGTGCCACGTCATTTGATTTAATCTTATTCAGAATACCAAAAACATCGGGATCTACAGGTAATCCACAATCTTGGGATGAAGGTGTTGGATATGATTACAACGATTTTGGAACAACCCAAAATGGTGTTGCCGGATCCCTAACTACAGTTCAACAGTTCAACGACAAAATGTTTTCTACCAGACCTTCAAACTGGTATCAAACAACAACCGTATCAAATTGGGTTGTACCTGGAGTATACGACAACATTAACACACAAACAGGAGCAACTGCAGGTCTAAACTACTCAGCCCTTACCATTGTCGACACCCAACACTTTGAACTAGGTAACGAAGACATTTCGTTTAATATGACAAACGAAATAAACTCAATACTCGATGGATCATTAACAGGTGTTACAGGGTGGGGTGTTGCCTATATGCCCGATTTGGAAACTCTAACGGGATTAACCTCAGCATACAGTGTAGGATTCTTCTCCAAATACACACAGACGTTCTATCAACCCTTCTTACAGACAAACTACAACGACCTTATAAAAGATGATAGAAACACATTCCTAAAGAATCAAACAAACAAACTTTACCTATACATCTACCAAAATGGAGATTACGTTAACTTGGACAACTTACCAGGTGTTAATATCTTAGATGCTAATGGTAATCCTTACGCTGGTGGACAAGGTCTTACAACATGTTTGGTGACAAAAGGAGTATATGAGGTAACCGTACCGAATATCTTCACAACTTCTCCAACACCATGCCTTTATTATGATCTATGGACAGGTCTAACCATTAATGGTCAATCTATCCCAAACATCGAAAATCAGTTTATCCTTCAACCATACACCGCAGGTATCAATATAGGACCTATGTCTCGTGAACCCGAAAAGTTTGGTTTTGACTTCTATGGTATTCTTCAAAACGAAAAGATTCTTAACAATGAAATGCGTAAAGTGGGGGTTGTTGTTAAAAAACAATGGTCTACAAACGTACAAATACCAAACATCGACATTTACTACAGAGTATATGTGAGAGAGGGTACAACAGAGGTACAGGTACAAGATTGGACTCCTGTGAACAGAACGCCGAATGAATACTACTTCATGTTTGACATGAGGGATAAAATACCAAATGAGTACTTCGTAGATATACAAGTGAATACAAGTGGTGAAAAAGATATTTATAAAGACACATTACAGTTTCAAATCGTAAACAAAAAATGAAAAAAATAGTAAAACTTACCGAAACAGATTTAAAAAGATTAGTTAATCGTGTTCTACAAGAGGCAGAACATGAAAATGACAGATACATGTTTTTTTCGAATCTTGAACAAATCAAAAGACAAGCCGATATGTTATTGGATATGGATAAAGAAGTTCTTCATCAAATAATAGAGAATGGGCATGATTGGGCACAAGATCACGTTGCTAGCGCTAAAGAGAATATGGATCAAATCTTTGATTTCTTCATGAATGAGATTGAAGGTGATGGTGAAGATAATCAAGATTACATGGAAATGAATGTTGATGTCATGGAAGGTAGAAAAAAAACGGGTACTAAGTTATGTGCTCGAGGTAAGTCAGCTGCTATGGCTAAGTATGATGTCTACCCTTCAGCGTATGCAAATGGATACGCAGTACAAGTCTGTAAAGGAAAACAACCTGGTCTTGACGGTAAGAAAAGATGTTCAGGTGCTTATTGTTAATTTTGTGAATTGATTTCTTTGTTGTATATTTGTAGTTAAATAACTACTCATGAAAAACCACTACCACAAATTCCGTAGATTTATTCAGAAACAATCTTTAAGAGTTTTTCGTTTACTTCAAACAGATTACGATAAATCTGTTTACGAAAGGGATTCGATTGCTATTTGTAAAAGGTTAATTAATCAAAATGAGAGTACCTTACTTCTGACTCCTCGAAGTGGTAAACGTTATATTAAAAGTGAAAAATCTGATATATTTATCATTTTGGATAGTCACAGAGTTAAGATTATTAACCACGTATATGCCTATGATGTTTATATAACAGACAAACCGTGGAATTATTTGATTGATTATTTTGATACCGAGGTTGAAAAACGTAGAGACGAGTTCGAAAGACAAATTACATCTAACATTCAAAGTTCACTACAAAAAATTTTACACGAAGTCAAATGAAACATCCATTCCACACTTTATTCTACATTGGATTCTCTGTAATGTTATTCACAGTATCATTACTTGTTTCATTACTTGTAAAAATAAGTGATATGTTACCCCTTTTTTCAAAGGAAAATGTATCCGTTATTAATACTGAAGTAATCAAAGGTGATTCTGTAAAACTATCAAAGCCAATCACACCTGAGGTTAAACCTATTCAGAAAGTTTTAATAAAACAAAGTTCAGAACCTAAAGTTGATATACCTGTCAATCTCGTAACTACTGAAACAATTGACAGTAACGTTGTCTCCACTAATGATTCGACTTCAAAGACTCCTTAAGAACTTTTTGTATTAGGTCTCTCAGTCCCTCATTTTTTTTCTTTGGCTTGTAAGACGTCATAGTTGGTTTGTTACCCTTACCAACTTTGGGATCTTTTTTTTCTGCACTTCTTTTCTGTGCGCAAGCCGCCTTTTTTTGTGAATCAGTCATTTTTGAAGCAACGCCAGCTGCCCTACATTTTGGATAACCTTTCGAATCCGCATCAGGTCTTCCACAAGGTGGATGACCTCCACCCTCTTTTTTTCTACAAATATTAACCCATGGTCCTTTTGGTTGTTTGGAACCTTTCGGTTTTTTTTTCGTACCGAACCAAACTGCTAAATCTTCATTTAACATTTTTTCAAGAAATTCTTGTGAGTTATTTGACATATTTTTTCTTTTTCTTATATATAAATACAATGGACAATTCGTTTATACTTTTTGATAGAATTCAGATAAAAGAAGATTCTCATTTTGAATCTTTTATCGGTGACTTGACTGAGGAACAATCTTTATACATAATTAGATTAGCTATTAATGCTGCATTGAGTAAAGGTTTATATTCTTTGGAAGAATCAGAGATTCTTTCCAAATCCATAAGAATACTTAATCGAACTGATTTGAATCAGAATAATACAGGGTCGTAGGACCCATTTTTTTTGCATTAGAGTGATGAACAAGAACGAAATGAGTAAACGTATAGTTGAGGGTGAATACTTCCTTACAACAGTTGTTAGGAATGGACATCGACCTTATTATGGGGATAAATATGAACAACTCAGAACTGAGGTCGAAGTTTTAAGGTGTTTGTATTTTGGAAATGAGTCTCCGTATTGTAAACCAAAGTATAGAAAATAAAAAAGGGGACCGAAGTCCCCTTTGATAAAGTGTTTTGAGATATTATCTCAATTCTCTCAAGTCGAATGTTCTAACACCATCAACTGTGATTCTACCGTAGAAACGGTTGTTCACCATCTTCTTAGCGTATCTTGTCATGATACCCTTGATCGGGGTGAAGTTGAATGGGTTATACATCGTTGGAGTGAGTTGTAGAGGTACATACGGAGCGTAAATGTAACCTGTATCAAGTAATGATGTACCTTTGTGTCCTAACAACACCTGGTTTGCAGGGAAGTATGGGTCACGGTAAACCTGATATCTACCAGCAAGTGTACCAACTCTTTCGATACCCATGTTGTATTGATCTTGCTCAGGAGCTGCGTTCGATACGTGGAAGTATTCCAAGTCGTCGAAGATTGCAGAAACCTCTGAAGATACAACGATCCAGTTAGCACCACCTCTTAAGGTTGACTTGTGGATTTGAGCTGAGATTTGGTTGATTGCTGTGATAAGAGTTTGGTTCCAGTCCTTCTGTGTGTAAGGAACTGCGTTTGTTCCAAGTCTCTTCCATCCATTGTAGTCCCAACGAAGATCCCAAGCAGCACCTTTTCTAAGGTCTCTCAAGATTTCACGGTCGATTTCCGCAGCAACTTGTTCAGACAATAAAGCTGTCAATTCAGCTTCAGCGTCTATGTTGTGGAAAGCCGCAACGTCTTGTGCCATTTCAGGAGACCATTGAGCTCTAAGTTTTCTTTCAGTAACCGAAACAGTCACAGACTGAAGGTCGAAAGAAACTTCACCGATCTTATCTTCAAACTCCAAGTTCTTGTAAAGTCTGTAAGTAGAAACAAACGCATTGTTTGCCGAAGTGTTCGAAGAGAACGGTGTTCCAGCATATCCATCGATACTGTTTGCACCTACCTCTGCAGGTACTGTAAGGTCAACTTCCAAATAGATTTGACCTTGAGCGTTACAAACGTCATCGTATCTACCACCGTCAGTTAAACTACTTGGGTAAAGAGCTGTCGCTTGTGAACCGTATTGAACGATACCTTTACCATATCTTTGAGTAACAACTCTGAATAGATAGTTGTTTGACGTGTTAGCTGAAGTCCACATGTTACCAGCTGCACCTCTGATTGTCAAACCAGCCAAGAAAGTTTCAGTATCCATTGGGTTACCATCAGGACCGATAAGTTTACCAGCACCGTCTGATGCAAAACCTGTCATAATCAACAATACTTTAGTAGTTGCTGAGTTGTACGCATAGTTCGCAGGTGCTAAATTAGTTCCAGCCCAAGTTGCTGTGTAGACAGATGTGATTGGTGCTGTGATAGCGGTCCACTCACCTCTTGAATAGTCGAAAAGACCTGGAGGATCCAAAGCAGCTTCGTTACCTTCGTAGAATCTATCATAAAGGTCTTTCTGTTGGTTTACGTCATAACCACTGTTAGGTGTTTGACCAGCTTCCGCATTAGGTGCACCGTAAGGTGCGTAGTGTTGTTTATTAGTTGCAGTGTCTACTCTGTAATCCTGAATTAGAGGTACGAAGTAGAAAAGCTTACCGATAGGTAAGTTCATTGCCTGAACTGAAACGATATCGTTAGCAAGAAGTTTAGAGAAAACTCTTCTAACGATTGGGAAAACTACAGTTTCGAATGAACCTGAGTCAGCCGTTGTTGAAGCTTCGTTTATGAGGTATGAAGCTTGGTTTTCGTACAACTGAGCTACGTTTTCTTTAAGGTGTCCATTAAGACCCTCGAGGAATCCTAATTTGTCCCATTTGTTGATTGTATCTTCTTTGATAACTTTAAGGTGCTTAAGACCGATGTTACCAACAAGACCACTTTCTAATAATGCTCCCATTTTAATTTTTGTTTTAGAGAATTTTTATTTTATAATTTTGACATCAAATCCTTAATTCTTAAGAACTGTGGATTTTCGTATGTCTTAGACTCAATGAGGTTTTGTGCAGATCCTGAAGAAACAGAATTATTTACCGATCTTTGAACGCTTTCATTAATGCTCTTAGAATCGGTAGTGTCCAATTCCTCTTTGATAGTCTTATAGAGATTCTTTGACTCCTTCAAGTTTTCAACTGAATCAAATCTTCTCAAAATGTTTATTTTTTCTTTTTTGGTAGTGGAGTGCTCTGTGAACAATCTCGTTGCATATGCCAAGTTTGAGTTGAATACAGCAACTTCGTTAAGTTTTTCTCTGAAAACATTCAACGCTTTTCTGTACTCTTCATTCTTCTCTCTCAACACTTTTAATTCTGCTTCGACAGATTCTACTTTTACACCATTATCACCATAAACATAATTTCTATTGTTAGTGATACCTTTTCTTAAACCTCTACCTTCTTTCGATCCGAAACCGTAAGTACGTGCAGCTTCTTTAGCTTCCTTCTTTTCGTAATCCTTGTAGTGTCCTTTTTCGTCACCAGCTTTCTTTTCAACACCGTCTACTTTCTTACGTTTGTATTCGTGTTTCTTAGAACCATAGTTCTCTTCCATTTCACCTTCTTTGAATTCGAATTTAGCTTTACCTGTACCCATTGTTTTTGGACCCTCTTTCTTATGGTCATCAAAGCCCTGCTTAGGTAATGTTTTACCATACTTAAATTTGGGACTTCCCATGCCAACGCCTTTAGGTTTTACAGTCATCTTAGCTTCAGACAAATCATAGTCTTCAGTGTTGTGTTCCCCGTCCATCATGTCCGATTCTTCCATTTCACCTTCTTCCATGTCGTCTTCTTCCGACATCTCGATTTCATAGTAAACGTCATCACCTTCTTCCATCTCTTCTTCCATGTAGTCACCTTCCAAGTTTAGAGAAGCAAGAACAGCATCAAGGTCAGCGTCTTCATCTTCCATGTCCATTTCCATGTCCATATCTTCCTCTTCCTGCTCACCCATTTCCATTTCGATGTCATCTTGTTCGCCTTCGTTCATTTTTACAATGTACTCAACGTCTTCATCACTGTCAGTGATGTGAACATTATCACCATCCTTTTGAACCATGATTCCGTCCTCTTCACCCATAGCTTTGAAAATTTTCAAAATTTCTTCGTCTGATGCGTTTGTTAAATCGATAGTTTCTTCCTCGTCGTCAAATTCCATGTCCATATCCATGTCCATTTCCTCATCATCTTCGAGATCTGAATCCATTTCGTCGTTATCAACATCCATCTCCATGTCATCCATTTCGATATCAGTATCCATTTCAATCTCATCCTCATCTTCTTGTTCAGAGAGAGATTCTTTTACTAATTGACTGATTTCTTCCTTCATAGTAGAAGCAAGTATTCCTTTTGCGTTTTCGGCAATTACTTCTTCAACATTCTTCATTTGAATAAGAGCCTCTTCAACTAAATTTTTAGTATCTTGCATACAAAAAGTTATTTATTTTTCTTATAAATAGTTCAGTAAACAAAAAAAGTTCATTTTTGATGTTTCTATAATGAAAAACACCAAAAATGAACCAAAAAAAAAGAGTGGAACCCCACTCTTAATTTATTCAATCACTTCGTCAATTTTACTTTCCCCAACTGAGAAGATTCTCCAATCATGTTGAAACCCTTGATATTTCTCTGTGACCTTTGCCTCGACATCGGTAACTGAAAAACCTTTAACAAGTTTTTCTTCTCTGATTTTTTTTAATCTACCTGAATTTTCATCGGGAAGTTCATAAACAACTTTAGCTACAAAATATTTCTCATCCATGTTTTATAAGTTTTAACGTTTTAAATAATCGGTTAATTTTTTCATTAAATCAACAGACTTCTCCATGTTTGTACCACTTGACTTTACTATTTTTTCTTCTTCAAGATTTTCTTCGTACTTTGTTCTTTCATCAGGACTACCGAACAAATACGCACCAGGTGTTGATGGTGAAGAAACTAAATCAAAACAAATCAATTCAAAATCATCTTGAACTTCATTTTGTTCTCCAACTTTTTTAAGGGATCCAACTCCTCTTGAGGAAACACCCATTGTAACTCCTTGTCTCATAAGGTTAGCAGCAATGTCACCTTTTGTTGAAACAATGCCTCTTTCGTGGAAACCTGGTGAAGTTAAAAGTTTTAACTTACCCATAAGGATGTGTCCATCCCACCAAATATCCGTAATCATATGAGCAACTCTATCTAAATCAATTAAAGATGATTCGGGGTGATTTAACTCAGATGTTGATAAACCTTTTTTAATGATGGTCTTGTACTTGTCAGCCTCTCTTTTGAGAATTCTTTCAGGGTATACCCTACCATTTCTGTTGGGTACACCATACTTTTGTAGAACGGCATAAAACTCAAAAGGATTTCTATAATCAATCTCTTTTTGTTCTTTTAATATGTTTATGTTCAATGGATCTGATGGGGATACGTAACCCGCGTCCATTTCAATAAGAATACCCTTACCTACTTGACTCGCACCCAAAATACTATAATCTTTCATGAATGTCTTTTAAAAGATAAATATGATGGTATTACATAACTTCTTCTAATAATGTAGATTTAGATGGTGTGAATATAAAATATTTGTTTTTAAAGACACATTCTTTATAAATCTCTCTCACAATAACCTTTACAGAGTCTTTTATAATATTTGATTTGAAATCGATATCTGTATTTGTAAAAAGATTTATTTCCAAGTTCATGAACGATTTTTTGTTAATATTAATTCCACTAGTTCTTAAATCCAAATCAACAATGAAGTGATTTTTATACAAACCCAAATCGAGACTTTCCAAAACCGAATGTTTGATGTCTCTTGATAAATTTCCTACAATACGATTCCAATTTTCGTATTCTTCTTTGGGTTGAACCCAACTTTGTATGTTAACATACAAAGATTTTAGTTTTTTTGAGTCTACAGTTCCGTATGTCGTTTTGAGTAATGGATAAGTATTAATTTTAACAGTTTTACCTTTTTTCATATTTCAGATTTTTCATCTGTTTATTTTTACAAAGTATAAGATGAAATTCCCCATACTCCAAACATATTTATAAAACATGTTAGTAGTTGAAGTAAAATCAAATATAGAAAAGGCGTTAAAAACCTTAAAAGGAAAGGTTATAAGGACTAAGCAAACAAAAATCCTTAATCAACGCAAGGAATTTGTAAAAAAATCAGTTAAAAAAAGATTAAACAAGAATAAGGCAATCTACGTACAAAAGTTTAAGACTGATGTTGAATAGAATCGTTTAAATGTTTTAATCTAACAAAATTTACTTGATCAAATTTTTCTGAAGTAATTTTATCAATAGTTTCTGTAAGTTTGTTTTTTACTTCAGAATCTTCTTGAGACTCCATTATTGTTTTCAAACTATTGATCGTATTCTCTTTGAGATTTGTGTATTCGGTTTCTAAGTCTTCACCTTTGGATGCTAAAACATGAAAAACTTCTTTTTTTACATTTTCATCTAAACCTCCCAAGTAATTCTGAATCGTTTGGTTAGCAATAGAAACCATAGATTTAAGTGGAATGGAAATTGTGGTTTCATTCAAAGTTGGGTTTGATGTCAATACACTTAAAATGTTTTTTTTCGAACTTATTCTCTCAGAAATATTGATGTTATTTAGGTACACTAAATTATCTAAATCTTTGTAGTTGTTTTCTGAAATTTCCCCTTTTTTTGGTAGTTGAGTGTTCTCTAAAATCGAACGAATAAGAGACAAACCCTCTTCCAAATATTCTTTAGCATCACTTTCATTTAACCCCTTAGGAGTTGATAAATCATCATAAAGACTGTATAGTTTAGAAAAACTTTTATTGTTCAAAACATTATGTTTGAACTCCTTTAATGATTTTTTGAAGTTTATTGGGTTAGAATAAGATTCTAGTAAATTCTTTTCTAAGATGGATTTGATCTGTCCGAAGGTCATTTTGGCATTGTTTAATTCACTAATAAATATTACGAATTAAGCAACTTATCTAATTCTTCACCGATTTTACCTAAACTTTGTTGTGCAACACCTAAATCCAAAAACTTAGAACTGAAGGCGTCACTCTCAATTAAGATGTTCATATCCTTTTGTTTTACGGATTCTGGTGTTATTTCACCAGCTGGTGGTATACCACCCTCAGCTTCTGCACCACCCAACTCAGGACCTTCAGGTGCACCAAATTCGGTGCCTAAACCTCCTAGTTCCGCACCCGCAGGCTCCGTAGTTTCACCAGGTGCTGCAGCGGGAACTTCACCAGGTTTTGTACCATATAACTTATCAACAGTATCAAATATACCTGTCTTAGCAATAACAGTAGCAGTATTTTTGAGTTCTTCACCAATTGCCTTTTCCATTCTTTGTTGAAGTAGATCGGTTCTGATTTCTTCGTCAGACCAATTAAACAAGTGTTTCTTAGCCCATGTTGAAGATGTTGCTTGAATACCATTACCAGGGTCGGAAACCATGTCTTTGTAAAGAAGCATTTTTTCTTTCCAAATATCAACTTTAAGAAGATCTGCCTGAGTCGATGGATTTGTTAGTCCAAGAGTAAAGTTTGATATTTCCTCCTCGAACCCCAACAAGAACAAGTGAATAATCGCAATCTTGTTCAGCTCTTGTAACATGGATTTTTGAATCCTGTTGATAGTTCTGGCAAATCTTATATCCATAAGTGCCAAAGTTTTACCATCACCAACAACTTCTTCAAAACCTAAGAAAGCCTTAGGAATACGAAGAGCAGTAACAAGTTTCTTCTGAATATATTCAATATCGGCAATTTCGGATAAGTTTTGAGCGCCAGCTAGAGTTTCAATCGGAGATGGTTGTGATGGATCTCTAACAGGAATAAAGTAGTCTTGATCAACCGCCATTTGATTAAATCTCATATCTACGTTACCAGTTTTTGAGTCTACAATTTGATTTCGTTTAAACTTGTTAGCAACACGTTGTACATAAGCCTCCACATCATCATCGTTCATGTTTCCAACATAAACTTTAAATACACGTCTTTCAGGTGCTCTTGAGGTACGGTAAATCAACATCGCGTCCTCAGATAACAAAAGTTGTTTCCAAATACGACGTGACTTTTCCAACATAGATGTACCATAAGGTAATCTTCTATCATCACCTAACAATCTAAAGTGACCAATTTCCCATGGTTGGAATTCCATGTTTTGGGCTTTCCAAGTAAACTTAAGACCCTTGTTTTCAGATCCTGTTGGTGGTTGACCACTCATGTTGAAATTATGAGAAGA
>Ga0164293_10005406_pt1 | contig 10862 bp, 9 predicted proteins | sample GEODES118metaG_FD_111487 | JGI IMG/M metagenome (GOLD analysis project Ga0164293, IMG submission 111487) | Eutrophic lake water microbial communities from Lake Mendota, Wisconsin, USA - GEODES118 metaG | ecosystem: Environmental > Aquatic > Freshwater > Lake | place: USA: Lake Mendota, Wisconsin...
AACGTCATTGGCCCGATCCTGCTGGCGCAGGCTTTCGTACCGGTGATGGTCGCCAACGGTGGCGGCAACATCGTGAACTTCAGTTCGATCACCTCGCAGGCCCACCCCGAGGGCGTTTCGGTCTACCCGGCGTCGAAAGCAGCGATCAACCAGATCACCGAGGGTATGGCGCAAGAATTCGGTCGGCTCGGCATCCGCGTGAACTCGATCGGCCCCGGCACTGTCATGACCGAGGGCACCGCCGGCCATTACGGCGATGCAACCGCGCAGGGCGCGATCGCCGGTTGCCTGCCGATTGCTCGCATGGGCCAGCCCGATGACATCGCCAATGCCGTGAGCTTCTTCTGCTCCGATGAGGCGTCATGGGTCACGGGCCAGACTCTGTACGTCGACGGCGGTCATCTCGCGGCTCATGGTGCGTTCTTCCGCTGGGCGCGCAAGGTTCCGAAGTAAGTCACTCGACAGAGTACGACTCCATCGCAAGGCACAAGAAGAGAAGAGACGAGATGTCCGTGAGGCCCTTCCGATTCGCCATCCAGGCGTACCGCAGTGAATCACGTGCCGCATGGGTCGATCTTGCGCGCAAGACCGAGGATCTCGGCTACGACACCCTCTTCCTCGCCGATCACTACCTGGGCCCAGGCGAAATGATCGACACCACCGGTCACCGCGTGCAGACTCTTGCCTCCATCCCGGCAATGACAGCCGCTGCGATGGTGACAAGCACCGTGAAGATCGGCTCGCGCATGACCTGCGTCAGCTACCACCTGCCCACGATCCTGATCAAGGAGATGGCGTCGATCGACGTGCTTTCCGAAGGACGCCTTGAGATCGGGCTCGGCGCAGGCTGGCTCGTCAAGGAGTACGAAGCCCTGGGTATTCCGTTCCCGTCTGCAGGTGAGCGCATCGCACTGCTGCGCGAGACAGTCGAGTGCATGAAGGCGGCCTACTCGGGCGAGCCACTCGACTACCGCGGCGATTTCGTCACGACCTTTGGCTACACCGCAGTGCCGCCGGTCATCCAGCGCCCGCATCCGCCGATCATGATCGGCGGCGGTGCGCCGAAGGTGCTCGGCCTGGCGGGTGAGCTCGCCGACATCGTCTCGATCAACTTCAACAACAGCGCCGGAGTCGTCGGCAGCAACTCGATCGCGAGTTCCACGACCGAGGAGACAGACAAGAAGATCCAGTGGGTACGCGATGGTGCTGGGAATCGATTCGACGACATTGAGCTCGAGACCGCGCTCTACTTCATCTCGGTCGAGGGTCGGTCAGAGATCACTGCCGATGCCCTGATGGCGCGTACCGGCCTCTCACGCGAGGAGATCATCGACTTCCCGCATGCGGGTGTCGGCAGCGTTGATGAGATCTGCGAGGCTCTCATCCGTCGTCGCGAGCGTTACGGGTTCTCTTACATCACGGTGGGCGATGCCAACATCGATGCGTTCGCGCCGGTAATCGAGAAGCTGAAGGGTAAGTAATGCACAAGTACTCACTCGCGCACCTGTCGATGATCGAGACTGCGCCGATCGAGGTCGTGCGAGCGGCAGCCGCAGCCGGATTTGACTTCACGGGATTTCGCCTTACGCCGACCGCCTCGGGTATCGACCACGGCATCATCGGCAATGGTGCGGCGATTCGCGAACTCAAGACGGCGATCGACGATTCTGGTGTCGGTATTCTCGACCTCGAGGTGTTACGCCTGAAGGACACTGGGCCGACCACCGACCCAATGCCGCTCTTCGAGGCCGCCGAGTACCTCGGTGCGAGATACGTCATCACCACCCTCGAGGATCCTGATCCGGTGCGCCGTGTCGAGTCGCTGGCGCTGCTGGCCGAGCAAGCTGCTGATTACGGAGTAGGGCTTTCGGTCGAGTTCATGCTCTTCTCCTCAGCACCGAATCTCGCCGCAGCATGCGAGGCCGTTGAAGCATGCGGTGCTCCGAATGTGGTCGTGCTGCCTGACGTCCTGCATCTCACCCGTTCGGGTGGCACTCCCGACGACATGCTCGACTACCCGGCACGCCTGTTCCCTTACGTGCAGATCTGCGGCGCGAATGGCCCGGGCGCAGCAGCAGATGCCGTGACCGCGAGAACTGAAGCCGTTAATGCGCGCCTCATGCCCGACCAGGGTGATCTGCCGGTGCGCGAGTTCATCGATTGTGCGCCGGCAAGTACGATTCTCAGCGTCGAGACCCCACTAGCGGGTCTCGGAAATCCGGAGGATCCCGCGGCACTCGCCGTCGACCTCCTCGCATCCGCGCATTCCGCGGCAGGGGAGTGATGATTGTGCGAGAACGTGAACTCGACATCGATGGTCTGGCAAATGCCCGCGATCTAGGCGGCCTGCGCACACGTGACGGCAGCACAATCAAGGCCGGCGTGATCGTGCGCAGCGACAGTCCGAAAGCCCTGACTGAGCAGGGCAACATCGAGTTGATGGCTATTGTCGGCCCGCGCACCATCATCGATCTTCGAAGCGCGATTGAGCTTGAGCGCGATGGTTACGTCCTTAAGGACGAGTCGGTGACCATCGTCAACTTCCCGATGCAGCCGCTCTCGGGAGTCAATCAGGAGCAAATCGATGCGGGGGCATTCGACAATCTCATCGATGACTACATGGGTCAGCTTGAGATCAACGGTGACTCGATCATCGAAGCGCTTCGTGCCATTTCCTCCCGTGATCAGCATCCGATCATGTATCACTGCTCCGCGGGGAAGGATCGCACCGGGGTTGTCACCGCGATGTTGCTCGACATCCTCGGTGTCGAGCACGAGGTCATCGCTGATGACTACCACCTGACGACGGCCAACATGGCTCCCATTCTCGAACGGATTCGCACCGCTCCGATCTTTAAGGAGAACGGCCTGGCGTTCGCACCCGACTGGCTCTTCGCCTCCGATCCCGAGACGATGCTGGCCTTCTTTGACCGGATGACCCAGAAGTACGGCAATGCCGAAAGCTGGGCCCTGCAGCATGGGCTCACTCAGGCAGAAATCGACGCCATCCGCGAGCACCTGCTGGAGCAGTAACCGCGTCGACGGGTCCTGCCGCGCAGGCTCGTGAACCCCAAGAGTCCCGGTGCGAGACTCCCATCGTCCATCCCTCGTTGGGCCAGAATTCACCCGATGCCCCGATTCGGTGTTCGGACTGTGGCTGCGGCCATGGCGTGGGGGATATAGGTTTCGCTCAGACCTTTTGTCGATTTCACCCGAGGAGTTCTTCGTGACCACCGTCATCTCCATCCACTCGTTCCGCGGAGGAACGGGCAAGAGCAACACCTCCTCGAACCTGGCCGGTCAGCTGGCTTCTCGGGGCCATCGGGTTGCGGTGATCGACACTGATATCCAGAGCCCCGGCATTCACGTGCTCTTCGGCTTCTCGGACGATCTCGAGAACACTCTGAACGACTACCTGTGGGGCAAGATGCCCATCAAGGATGCCGCTCACGACGTCACCTCGGTCATCGCCTCGACCACCACGGTTGCCCCCGGCGGCGCTCTCTACCTCGTTCCCTCGAGCATGAAGGCCGGCGACATCGCACGAGTCCTTCGCGAGGGCTACGACGTCGGCACCCTGAACGACGGTTTCCGAGATCTGGCCAAGGAGCTCCAGCTCGACTACCTGATCATCGACACGCACCCGGGCCTGAACGAGGAGACCCTGCTCTCCATCACCATCAGCGACATCCTGTTGCTGATCCTGCGCCCCGATCGCCAGGACTTCCAAGGCACGGCTGTCACGGTCGATATCGCTCGCAAGCTCGGCGTTCCGGCGCTGTACCTCGTAGTCAACAAGGTGCCCCGCGGCGTTGACACCGATGATCTTCGCGAGCAGATGACCGCTGCGTATGCGGCAGAAACCGCAGCGATCCTGCCCCTGGCCGAAGAAGTCGTGCAGAACGCATCGGCCGGGCTGTTTTCACTGACGACCCCCGATCACCCGTGGTCTGAGCAGGTGCGTCTCATCGCTGAGCGCGTCACCTCCTAAGACGCGACGTGGCTGAGAACGACGGCGAGGATCCCTGGGATTTCCTGGGGGCTTCGAAGGCCAAGTCATCGCCGGAACCGTCCAGCGTCTCCGCGGATCCGCCAAACGAGCCGAAGGCCGAGGAGCCCTCGGCGAAGGTGTCGATCGCCGATCTGATGCCTGCCCGAAAGGCTGCTGCACCGAGTGACAGTGCTGGTTCGGACGACGATGCATGGGGCTTTCTTGCGACTCGAAAGGCCGACGTCGCTGCCCGGGTCGACGCGGGTGAGGTACCTGTCGCTCGGGTAGAAAAGCGAGAGGCCGGTGAGTTCCGAGCCGACATGGGTGGGGTATCACTCAAGAGGCGTGCCTGGCCAATGGCGCTGGCACTTGCGCTCGTTTCGGTCGTCGGCTTCCTCACCGAGACGGTAGCCGCCACGCAGTTGATTTCGCTTGCGGGCGCTCAGTCACTCTTCTGGGTCTACCCACTAGGTGGCGTGGGTCTGATCTTCCTCGCAGTACTTCAGTTTCGATTCGTTGATCAGCACGCAAGACTGACCGTCCTTCGCATTGCAACCTTGTTCTATGCGCTGGGTTTCATCATCTTGCTGCTCCTGCTGGGGAGCTCCATTGCCCCGGTGATCAGCGTGGCGATCATCTACTTGCTGGGCGATCAGCTGAACTTCCTCATCCCGTTGCTCATCTGGAGTCTCGCGGGGGATGAATTCAATGTGGCTGAGGGTCGCAAGATCTTCGGCTGGATCATTGCGTGGACATACGGCGGTCAGGTCGCGGGTCTGATTCTGGCCACGGCAAGCCCTGCGATCTTCAGTCAGATTGAGATTCCACTTCCGACGATTCTCGTGCTCGATCCGCTCGTCTGTCTCTTCGTCGGGATCTGGCTACCGCGACAACTCAAGGGGACCTTTGCCGCTAAGGGCTCGCACAAGTCAGAGACCTTCCGAGAGGCAGTCTCCGGTGCGGCGGATTTCATTAATGGAGTGCCTGTATGGCGAACGCTCCTTTTTGGTTCCATCATCACGTTCATCGGTGGAATGACCGTCTTTCTGTCCTTTATGACAGGAGAAAGCGAGCTTCTGGGCTCGGATGCCGGATCTCTCCAAACATTCTTCGGCGCAGTGATGCTGGGCTCCCTCGTGATCTGCCTCATCACCCAGATCTTCTGCGCGGAAAGGCTGCAAGAGGCGATCGGCATCCCCGGCGTGCTCATCATCTTGCCGGTGATGACTGTCCTGGCGGGCTTGCTTCTCGCGGTGGGAATAGTCCTTCAATCCCTGCCGCTTCTCGCGCTTGGGCTCGCCTGCTGGTTTATTCCGAGGTGGAGTATCGATGAAAATGCGCGTCGCGGAGCGCTAGCTCTTGTCCCAGATGAAAGACGCACGCGCGTGTCCTTCATCGTTGATCTCCTGCCGATCTCCACGGGCCTCATCATCGCTGGCCCCTTGGCGGCGATTGCATACTTGACCGGTTACCTCTGGGCCATACCTCTGTTGGGTGCGATCATCACCGTGTTCGCAATTCCACTGGCATTCAAGGTCAAGCGCGGCTGGGAAGACAGCCTGATGAACTGGCGTCTACGCAGGCGTAAGCAGAATCGCACCCTGGCACTAGGAGAAGAGTGAGCCATGTCCGGCAACACAGTTAACGAAGTGCTCCAGGATCAGCAGGCCGAGGTTGCTCCAGCGGCCCGAGGACATATTCTTCGCGTCGCCATGAGGTGGAAACTCCTCACCGCATTTGCCACGGCGTTCACTTTGATCTTCGTGTTCCTTGCCATTTTCGTGCTTCAGTTCAGTGCGAGTAACGCGCAGTCACGGCTGGAAAAGGAGTTGCTGAACTATGCGGTCGGCGGAGCGACCACCATCAATGTTGATCAATTCGTGGAGCTTGTGACCACGGTTCCTGCAGTGGTTGACGAGAGCAATCCATTTGGGTTCGGCTATCCGGATAGCCAACTCTATAAGGATCAGGCCAAGAGTCTGGTGGATATCAATCGCATAACAGGTGACGCGCTCTCATCCGCGTATTTTAAGGACCCTGTCGATGGAAAGCTGTATGCAGCGGCATCGTCGGGCTATTACTTGGATCCACAAATTGGTTACACCTTCAAGGTGCCTATCGCGACCACGAGTTCGGCGGAAACCAATTCGCTGATGGAAAATGGTTTGAAGGAGCCGACTCTTCAGCCCGCCTACTCCGACGGGTACGGATCCTGGATTTCGCAGTACGTGCCGATTCTCGACGAGAATGGGCAGAGCGTTGGTGGCATTGGAGTCGACTTCCCTCTCGCGTACGTCGATGAGGTGAAGCGCGACGTTCTGCTCAGGGTTCTCCCCGTTTTGGTCGTCTCCTACATCATTCTGCTCGCCACCGTGCTTGCGCTTTCCACTGCCCTGGTTCGACCTCTTAAGCGACTGACGGCAGCTACGGCTCGCATCGCTGAGGGTGAGTACGACCTGGATGTTCGCGGACTCGTACGGACTCGGTTCCCGGATGAGATGTACGACCTTGCCGAATCATTCGGAGCCATGGCCGACAAGGTGGCTGCTCGTGAGAAGTCACTTACACAGGAAGTTCAGCGCCTCAAGGTGGAGATTGATCAGACACGAAGGGTGGAGGCCGTGAAGGAAATCACAGACAACGACAGCTTCGCCGAACTAGCGGTCAAGGCTGCGGAAATGCGCAAGAGGTTGCGCGATGATCTCGATAAGGCCTGAGTTTCTCACGCAAGTACCCGGAGTACCCGAGTTTTGGATTGTTGACCTCTTCGACGCCAGACTGATTGCGTCAGAGCGCGACAGCATCATGGTTGAGGTCGCCGACATCATGCATGAGTATTTTCCGAGCTACGCGCATGTCGTCGAAGATTTCGAGCGGCAACTCGAATCTTCAGTGCCGCCCAAGGACGAACTCGTTCACGTCTGGCTCGTGATTCGCGATGGAATTGCGTGCGGCGTGTGGGTCATGAACGTCAACTCGGTGACCGGAGTCATCATGATGCTCTTCGGTGCCATCCACCGGCAGGCCCGAATCGATCTACCTCGAGAGTATTTGTCAAAGCTCGTGGGATTCATGCATGAGCTATGCCTCATTGAAGCCAAGGGATATGACTTCACGGTTTTCGGAGTCATACTCGAAAGTGCTGAACGGCACATTGATCGCTGGGAATCTTGTGGATTCTTCGTGGCCGACGATGAGTATCGAGAGCCTAAGCACGGTATTCACTGGGCGGCGTTCGGTCCGCCGGACTTTTACGATGACTACTCGGCATGCGTGCTTCCGATCGCGGAAGGCACTCGGTTGCAGCGCGCGGAACTGGGTCAGATGTGCCTCGAGACGCTGCTGATCGAGCATTACGGGCTTCCGAAAGAGCATCCGGCTGTGATGGGCTCACTGGCACGTGCGCGGAATCTAGTTGGCTAGGGCTGACGGTAGATCGGCCTTTATTCGCACCCTCGAGAATCCTGCGGGGCCGCGAGAACGCGATCGTGCCCCGCATGGGAACATTCGGTCATGGTCGGTTCCCGTCTCCCGTGTAATTGCGGCGATGCCAGCAGCCCTCGGGCCGCTGAGCCTTCTCGGGTGGCATGCCGATGATTAAGGCTCCTGACGGCGAACAGGCTCAGGTACCGCGCGCCGCGGTGAGGCAGCTCCTGCGTTGGTTCCAGCCGTTTACCAGCGGCCACCGCCGGCTCAAGGTCGGCATCCTCGCGGGCAGCCTCGTCGTGCTGGCCTGCCAGGCATTGATTCCCTGGCTCGTTGAGGTTCTTCTCCATCACGGCAAGTGGGATGGCGTCCTGCTGGCAGTTCTCGTCGCCTTGGTGATCGTGCAGTTGGGCATCGGTTATGCCACCCACCTGGGTATTCACGTCCTGGCGAATAACGGTGCTCTCGTCCTGCGACGCAAGATGATCGACCGACTGCTGCGCGGTCAGGTGCTGCGCACCAAGGGAGTGCAGAGGTCCGGTCTCGTACTTCGCATCACCCAGGACGTCGACCGAGTTGGCGAGGCGTACGAAGAGAGCCTGGCACGCGGCATACCGGGCCTCGCCCGCTTGATCGTCAGCCTCGCGCTGCTCAGCGTGATCTCCTGGCAGGCCGGTGTCACGATGACCATCGTCTCGTTGGGTTTCCTGTACTTCCGCCACCGCATCGGATCGTCGCTCGTGACCGCCGATCGGGAGCGCCTTGAGATTCAGAGTGAGGTCGGCGAGTCGGTCGACGAGACGATCAGTGGCTACTCGATCCTGGCCGGACTGCGCCTGAAGGCTTGGCAGCGAAAGCGGTTCCTTGCCAAGTCCGAGGAACTCGAGCATGCGTCGCATCGACAAGGCGTGATCATCAACCGGCTTCTTCTCGCCGCGCACGCGAATGCATTGATCGGCCTCGTAGCGGTCGTGGTGTTCGCCCTGGCTATTGGCATGGGTGCTGGGGATCTTGCGGTTGTGGCCGCCGCACTGCTCTATGTCGAAGGCGCCGTGCGAGGTCTCGAGGCGCTTCCGCCGTGGATCCGCGATGTGCAGCGCGCCAACGTCACGATGCATCGCATCGATCAGGTGCTCGATACGCCTGACCAGACTGAAAGCTCCACCGCGATTCTCGACGTCGAGAACGCAACCGGGCTCACGTTCACCGATGTCGACACCCGGCTTCCAGCCGGCGGCAGGCTGGTCATTCCGACTCTTACTCTGCCTACGACAGGGCTTGTGGGTCTTGTGACAACGGCAGGTGTCGATGCGACCGATTTGCTCGCGCTCATGTCAGGTAACGCGCCATTCGACAGAGGTTCCATCGCGCTGAACGGCCGAGATCTCAGGGAGCTCGAATCCGGGCGAGAGGTTCTTGCGGTTCCGGCTGAAGCCGAAACACTTGAGGCAACGCCCGCAGAGCTTTTCAGTGCGGTGGCACCGCAGAGCGATCGAAGTGATGTCGAACGCATGCTCAGCAGCCTCGGACTTGACGATCTGCTGACGACCCCCGGTGCGCTCGACACGATCGTCGGGCAGCATGGCCTCACGCTCACGGTGAATGAGAGACAGCGTCTGCTCGCCGCAACCGCGCTGGCAGCAGAGCCTTCGGTTCTGATCCTCGGGCCGCTGCTCGCCCTTGCCGATATCGATACTGCGGTCAACCTCGTCGAGTCACTTCGCGCGAGTCGAACCCAGCTCACCGTTCTAGTCACTCAGTCGGCCGAGGTCGCTGAGACAGTCGATCAGGTGTTGTTCGTCGATGGCGAGCAGGTCAGGTTCGGCACCCATCACGAACTCCTCGTGGAGGTGCCCTCGTATTCGGCCCTGTGGGAGCAGCGACTCTCGTCGATGGATGTCGATCTCAGCGCGATTGGCATTGAGGCCAGTGATCACGAGCGCCTGCTCACCCGGCTGGTCACTGAGCACTACTCCCCGGGCGATCTCCTCTACCGCCAAGGCGCAGCCGCGGATCGCATTCTGTTCATCGTCTCCGGTCACGTCGAGATCGCGATCACCTCACCGAGCGGAGAGATGGGCCGCGTAGCCGTACTCGGTCCGGGCAATCACTGTGGCGATCTTCGCCTGACGGTGGGCGAGCGTCGCGCTGAGAACGCCATTGCTCTTGACGATTGCATCGTTCGATCGCTGAGCCGCCAGGCCATCGCGGCCGGCATCACCGGCTTGTTGGATCGCACCCCAGCCGAGCGTCAGATTGTGGAATCGCTCCTGCGGCAGGGCCCGGCCACGCAAACGGAGCTGCAGGCCAGGCTCGTAGATCTGGATGAGACAGCCTTCGCAGGCTCGCTTGCCCTGCTGCTCAGCGATGAGGCCGTACGTGATGTTGACGGAGTGATCTCGGTAGTTCTGCAGCGTCAGACCCGAAAGGGCGCATCAGATCTACTCGACAAGCTGATGGATTTCTGAGCACCACACGAGAGTCAGCGGCCGCGGGCGCGGCGAACTGCAGGCTAGGAGATCGTCTCTCCACCGTCGACGATGAGTGTCTGGCCGGTCACGAATGACGAGTCACTGCTGAGGAAGAAGCAGATGGCGGCAGCAAGCTCATCGGCCGTGCCCATGCGCTTCATTGGAATAGCGGCGCCGAAGATCTCCTCGCCCTTTTCCATGTCGCCACCGCGCTGCAGCATGAGCGGGGTTGTCATGCCGGTGATGGTGCGGCCCGGTGCGATGCAGTTGATGCGCACTTCGGGCAGGGCCTCGAGGCTGAACTGACGAGTGAGACCGGTGATCGCAGCCTTGGCAGCGCCGTAGGGCACGTTGTTGTTATTCGCCATGAATGCTGCGGTGGAAGCGATCGTGACGATCGAGCCGTTGCCGCGTGACTTCATCACTGGCGTGACGTACTTGCACACGTAGAACGTGCCGCCCACGTGCACCTCAAGCATCTTGTTGAAGCGCGCGGTATCCCATTCGGCGCTCGGGCCGAACTCGGCGTGGCCACCTGCGGCGAGAGCCACGTCGATACCGCCGAACGCGGCGACAGTCGCCTCGACAGCCGTCCTCACCTGGTTCTCGTCGGAGACATTCGCGCCAAGACCAATGCAGCCGTGGCCGATCTCTGCGGCAACAGCCTGCGCCTTTGCGATGTCGAGGTCGACGAGTGCGGCCTTGCCTCCCTCGGCCACCACGCGCTCAGCGGTGGCGCGACCAATGCCGCTGGCGCCGCCGGTGACGAAGAGGATCTTGTTCTCGAAGCGATTCGACACGTGTGCCCTATCTGGTCAGGGTGCTGGTGGGTTGATGTTGTTGAGTGCTCGTGATTAGTGGGCAGAGCCGGTGGGGGAGTCGCTGGGGCGCGCGCCCTCGGCCTTAGCCCACATCTTGGCGCTGTCGAAGCCGATGCGGGTGACCGGAACGAGCTCGAGAACCAGGCGACCGGG
>Ga0164293_10005408_pt1 | contig 10860 bp, 9 predicted proteins | sample GEODES118metaG_FD_111487 | JGI IMG/M metagenome (GOLD analysis project Ga0164293, IMG submission 111487) | Eutrophic lake water microbial communities from Lake Mendota, Wisconsin, USA - GEODES118 metaG | ecosystem: Environmental > Aquatic > Freshwater > Lake | place: USA: Lake Mendota, Wisconsin...
ATTTATATCCAACCTACAAGAACAGCTGAATTTATTTACTTAGATTTCAACATCTTACCTACAGGAGCAACATTCCCAGCGTAAGGATTAAATTAAATAATATTTATAATAAAGAATAAATAACAAAAAATAAACATGGCAGTATTAGATCCAAACGAAATATTTTTCACAGCGTTCGAACCGAAACAACAGAACCGTTTCATTTTATACATGGATGGTATTCCAGCGTATATTATCAAAGGAGTAAATGCGGTAACGTTAACACAAGATACAGTAGTATTAAACCACATTAACGTTCAACGCTTTGTAAAAGGTAAAAGTAAATGGGGTGAAATTCAAATGACATTATTTGACCCTATCACTCCTTCAGGAGCTCATGCAGTAATGGAATGGGTGCGTTTACATCACGAATCAGTAACTGGTAGAGATGGTTATAGTGATTTCTATAAGAAAGACTTAACATTAGACGTATTAGGACCAGTAGGTGATATCGTTTCAGAATGGATTATTAAAGGTGCTATTATTACAAATGCAAACTTTGGAGATTACAGTTGGGATAACGAGTCAGCGGCTCAAAATATCCAATTAACTGTACAACCAGATTATTGTATCTTAAATTTCTAAACCTCCCCCTCCCGAAATACAGGATTAAGATGGCTCGCCTTTTGGTGAGCTTCTTTTTTCTTCATATATTTATATATATAAACATAGTTATAAACAAATCAAATTTATGGAAGAAAACAAATTTAAGGTCCCAACCGAAACTATAGAACTACCGTCACAAGGACTTCTATATCCCGAATCACACCCGTTATCAAGCGGTAAACTTGAAATGAAATATATGACAGCGAGAGAAGAAGATATTCTAACTAACTCGGCTTATATCAAACAAGGTACAGTAATTGATAAATTATTACAATCATTAATTGTTACTAAATTTGATTATAATGATTTGTTAGTAGGTGATAAAAACTCATTAATGATTGCTGCTCGTGTATTAGCATATGGTAAAGATTATGAATTTAATTATGATGGAACAGAACAAAAAGTTGATTTATCATTATTAAACCCAAAACCAGTATCACCAGAAGTAAAAGCAAGTAAAGGAGCTAATATGTTTAATTATACTTTACCTGATTCAGGTAATGTAATTACATTTAAATTATTAACTCACGGTGACGAACAAAAAATTGATGCTGAAGTAAAAGGTTTAAAAAAATTAAACAAAGACGCATCAAATGAAGGTATAGTAAGACTATGTCATATGATTACAGCTGTTAATGGTGACTCAGAAACTAAATCAATTCGTGATTTTATTAATAATTACTTATTAGCTAAAGAAGCTAGAGCATTTAGACAACATTACGCATCTATATCACCAGACATTGATTTAACTACATCAGTTACTAATTCTAGAGGTGCAGAGGAGGACATCGAAGTTCCTATTACTATTAACTTTTTTTGGCCTGACGCCCGAGTATAGATTCTCTTTATTCACAGAAATACATGAAATAGTATTTCATGGTAATGGTGGATATGATTGGCATACAATATATAATATGCCTATATGGTTAAGAAAATTTACATTTAATAAACTTAAAGACCATTATTCTCCTAAAAAAGATGATGTTGTTGATGAGTCAATTAAAAATATGAAATTAGCATCTAAAATTCCAATACAAACACCAACATACAGTACAAGGGCATCTAAAAAATAGATGCCTTTGATATTTATAACAAAATAACCTAATAATGGCAGATAAGTTTAAAGGTTTAGATAAAGAAACATTAGCTTCAGCATTGGATATAAAAAATTCAATGAAGGATATTGGAATAGCTACCCAAGATCTAAACAAAAGACTTCAACGTACAAATAGTATATTAGTTGATGTTGGTTCTGAATTTAATAAAATATCAAAAGCAGCAAATAATGTAGCTGATTTACAAGAAAAAGCTAAAAAATCATCTACAGCAACTAAAGATGCGTTTACTGAGCAAATTAAACAATTAAATATTGTTAAAACTCTTAATATTCAAATTGATAATTTATATAGAGCATCAAAAACTACATTAAAAGGTGAAATTAAAGCTAATTTAGAATTACAAGCAAAAAATCTATCAGCCGCTAGAGATAACGCTCAAGCATTAGCTAATGATTTTAAATCAATAGCAGAAAGTTCAGCTGAATTATCTAATTCAACTCTTATATTTAGTACTTTAGCAGAAGTCGCATCAAGTGCTAAAGGATTAAAAACATTTGCCGCTCCTTTTGAAGCAGCAGCTGAAGCATCACGAAAACAAGTACTAGAAAATGCTAAAAGCTTAAGTATTAAAGAAAGATTAAAAGAATTAACAGAAGAAGAATTAGCAACTGGTAAAGGTTTAACTAAACAAAGAATACAAGATCTAGGTTTACAAGATATAGTAGGTAAGAGAGCAGGACCTGCAGCCGCTAACTTACTTAAGACAGCGCAAGCAACAGCTAAAACTCAGTCAGTTGGTATAGCTGGTCTATCAGCTGGTTTTAAAGCCTTAGGTCCAATAATATCAAAAGTATTAGGTCCTGTAGGTGCAATTTTAAAACTTGTAGAAATTTTTAATTTCTTTAAAGATGCTATGTTTGAAGCTGATAAACGTGTAACAGGTATAGCTAAAAATTTAAGTGTAAGTAAAGATGTATCTCGAGCTATATATAGAAGTTTTATAGACTCAAAGTCAGTATTAACTACCCAATTATCTACTACTAAAAATATAGTTGAAGCTTTTAATGAATTATCAGACTTATCTAATTTTGTTACTTTAGCAAATACTAAACAATTAGATACTCAAATAATATTAACTAAAGAAATAGGTGTATCTAAAGAAGCGGCTTTAGGATTTCAATCAACTTTAGCTGTTAGTAATATAGAAGCTGATAAAGGTTTAAGTATTGTTTTTGATCAAATAGCAGCATTTGCTAATCAAAATAAAATTGTAGCTGATGGTAGAAAAACATTTGAAGAAATAAATAAAACTAGTAAATTAACTCAACTTAACTTTAGAGGTGGTTTTGAATCATTAGTAAAAACTACTTTACAAGCTAATAAATTAGGTTTAACTTTAGATCAAGTAAGTAAAGTAGGAAGTTCATTATTAAATTTTGAATCATCTATATCTGCAGAACTTGAAGCTGAATTATTAACAGGTAAAAATATTAATTTAGAAAAAGCAAGATTATTTGCTTTAAATCATGATATTGCTGGATTAACACAAGAAATAGCGAACCAAGGTATAACTGCTGAAAAGTTTACAGCTATGAATGTTATCCAACAGGAAGCTATAGCTAAAGCTTTAGGTATGCAAGCTAGTGAATTAGGTGAATCTTTATATAATCAAAAATTAATTGAACAAACATCTCAAAATTTTACTAAAGAATTAAGAGCTCGAGCGGCGGAAGAAGGTAAACTTGGTCATTTGCAAGAAGAAAGATTATTAATGCAAAGAGCTGAAGGTATTGAAAAAGGTTTAATACAAGGTAAAGATTTAGAAGCAGCTAAACGCTCATTAGATGTCCAAACTCAATTTGATACTGCTTTAGAACAAGCAAAAGAAATATTTAGTGATTTTGTTGATGGTGAAGCATTAAGTAATTTTGCTAAAGTTTTAACTTCATTTGTAAAATCAGTTCAAACAAAAGGTTTATTCCTTACATTAACTACAGGTATTAGTGATTCTGCGCAACTTGAAGCACAAGCTATGTTTTCTAATGAAGGTGAAAATAAACCTTATGGAGATTCATCACAACCTCCTATAATACAAACACCTACAATAGTTACTACTCAACCATTAATAGCACCAAATACAACAACAAAAACTACAACAATTAATACTGTTAGTGATCCATTAGAAGCAAAAGCAGCGGAAACTAATAAATTATTAACTGAATTAATATCACAAGTAAAACAAGGTGGAAATGTGTACATTGATAGTAAAATGGCTGGAACAGCTACAGCTCAAGGTACATACAGATTATAATAAATTAATATTTATAATAAAATTAAAAACATAAAATTATGAGCTTATTAGACAAATTAAAAACACAAGGTTCAAACCAAAGTAAATATGGAGTTAACACTCCACCAGTTAATCCATTAGCAACTAAAGAATCAAAAATGCATGCATTTGGAGAAGCACCAGGCTATTCATTAAATGGCGCTTTTAACTCAAATGTAACAAGCGATTACAATAAGTATAATGATGGTACATTAAATATATTACCTCGTCCATCAAATCTTGACATCAAAACACCAGCACAAAAATACGTAGACGTTAAACCAGCGTAATGGGATTAAGAGATATCTTTACTAACCCCGGTAAATTTGTATTTTACGGAGGGACAGGTTATCCTACACCAAATGTTAACACAGGTGGTGTAAATGGGGTAGAGCCTTTGTTAACTCTTAAATACGGTAAAGATTCTCCAGGTGCAGGAGCAAGTAGACAACCATTTATAGTAACTCCAATTCCCGGAGCTTCAGCTACTTTTAATACTAATGGATTAGTTATAGCTCGTTCAGCTACTGATGTAGAACGTTTAGCTAAATTTTTTACTACTACACCAGGTTTACTTTTTATAGCTAAACAAAACGTTTTATCTCAAACAAACGTTAGAACACAAGCTGCTGATTTTCATGAACCTAAAATACAACCAAATAATGGTCCGTATTTACCAACCAATACATTAGCACAGGTAGGATTATCAGTAGCTGGTTCTCATTTTTATAAACAAGGTTTATTACCAGATGGTTATTTTTCTCCTAAGTATACTGACGCTGTAAAGACAGATCAAGAAGTCTTTACTAATAGATTATATAATTTATATTATAATAAAATAGTAGGTACAGGATTAAACAGTATACAAGGTTTACTAAGACCTAAACCTGCCAACTCAGTATCTCTATTACCTACAGAAATATTAAATTATAGAGGAGGACCTGGATCATTTTTAGGTGTAGGCTCAACTTCTATACCTTTTGCTTCAGGAGTTAGAACAGGTATTAATAATCCTTTATATAAAATTAATACTGCTAATCTTCCTCTTCCTAATACTTTTTACGGTTCATTAACAGTAGGAAGTTTAACCGCTGATCCAGCAAAAGGATTAGAACAACAAGTAACTTATCAATATCAACCGGTTACTCAATTAGTTGATTTTAGAAATCATTTAAGAAATAACACTTTTTCATCTATACTATCTAAATCTCCTAATTATGGTGGTAGTCCTGATTATGGTCCTGATGCTAGTATTGAACAAAGAGTATTCTTAGGTGACCCAGGACGTCGTAATAAAAATATTATTTCTTATACAGCAGGAGCTATAATTAATGGAGCTAATGAAGCAGAAGCTTTAGATAAAATTAACGCTAAACCATTATATCGTTCTCGTTTTGTAGATCCTGAGGAAACTAATGATTTAGTTAAATTTAGAATTGAAGCTATTAATAATGATGATCCTGGAGAAGGAGTATTTATACATTTTAGGGCATTTATAGATTCATTTTCAGATAATTATAATGCTGATTGGTCTTCTACTCAATATATAGGTAGAGGTGAAAAATTTTACACATATAATAATTTTGATAGAACAATAAATATGTCTTGGACTGTTGCGGCTCAATCAAAAGATGAACTTATACCAATGTATCAAAAACTAAACTTTTTAGCTTCAAATTTAATGCCTGATTATAATAATCAAGGATATATGAGAGGAGCTTTAGTTAGGCTTACTGTAGGAGGATATTTATATTCTCAACCAGGTTTTATAACTAGTTTAACTTATGATATACCTCAAGAAGCAACTTATGAAATAGGAATTAATGATGTAGGAGAAAGTGATCCATCAGTTAAAGAATTACCCCATATGATTAAAGTATCAACTTTTACCTTTACTCCAATACATAATTTTGTTCCAAGAAAACAAACTAACACTTATGGAGGTAAGGATAGATTAGTAGCGACTCTTGTAGATGAAAAAACAAAAAAGGAAACACCATATTATGCTAAAAATGTAACAAAATTTGGAGATCAAAGATTTATAGCATTAGCAGCAGGTGCAGGTAAAGAGAATAATAATTATGATTATAATCCTTCTATAATCCAACCAAACACAGTTGATTCTCCATTATTAAGAAATCCATTACCAGGAAATCAATTTAATTCCTCTAATATAGCATAATTAATGAATAGATATATTAATATACCTCAAACAAAAATTAAAGGAAAACTAGTTTATAAAACTGTACGTTATCCTGAGGTACCTTTATCTTCAGAAGATATATATGTTTACACTCAACAAGGAGATCGTTTTGATGTTTTAGCTAGACAATATTATCAAGATAGTTCTTTATGGTGGGTAATAGCTATAGGTAATCCTCAAGTCACTTTAGGTAGTTTATTAATACCATCAGGATTACAATTAAGAATACCAGCATTCCCCGCTAATGTTGTAAATGAATATAATACAATAAACAAATAATATGAATATATTAGGTGAAGGTTTTAATCCAATAATATCAAAACAAATAGATGTACGCCAAAAATTATTTGGAGCTGGTTTTAACACTAATAATCCAAGAAATCCATCTTTTATAAGTTATGCTAGAACACCTACATCTTTTGTAAGGTTAATGTCTTCAGTTTCAATAGGAGATTTAAATACTCTTAACAATCCATACATTCAAACTTTAAAATTATCTGGTACAGCATTAGCAAAAAAAGCAATTTTATTTGGTGGTATTAAAGAATATGGAGGTACTTTAAAAGGTGGAATAACTGATGTTACTCAAACAGGTAATCAAAGTATATTTAATGATTTTGCTTATGGGTGGGGTGGAACAGAGTATGGTTTAAGACCAATGCCTGGTATTCAATCTGCTAATATAAAAAATGAAAGTTTAGGTTCTTTAAAAACATCAACAGTACAAATAAAAGCGTGGAATAAATCTCAATTTGAAATAATTGATATTTTATATTTACGTTTAGGATTTTATGTTATGTTAGAATGGGGTCATACTGTATATATTAATAACTCTGAAGATCTAATTACAAATGTAACATCATTGGAAAATGAATTTTTTACTAATAATGCTAACATAGATAATTTACAAAAATCTATAATTAAAAAACGTTATGATAGTTGTGGTAATTATGATGCTATATTAGGTAGAGTAGTTAATTTTAGTTGGACATTTAATAAGGATGGTAGTTATGATATAACTCTTTTTATAAGAAGTTTAGGAGATGTTATTGAATCACTTAAAGCTAATGTTTTAACAACATCACCAGAACAACTATCTAACAATGATCAAGGAAAAACCCCAGCTAATATTATAAATCCAGTATTAATAATCACACCAACTCCAAATAGTGGAGAATTACAACAACAACAACAAAATACAACTAATACACTTAGTCAATCACCATCAAATCAAATAGATCCATCATCTGCTAACATAACTAATTTAAATAATGCATGGAGTAATCAATTAATTAATTCACCGAATCCTGATGTTAATAAAAGTAATATTCATGCTCGTTTATATAAATTAAAAAATGAATTAGACCAAAAATATAGTAGTACTGATTATAGTGCTGCTTCAATATTTACTTATTTAAGTGATAATAAATTACAAGATGTAGCTTTTGCTACATTTCAAGGTAAAGTAGATGATAAGGGAAATTTTGAAAAAGAATATTATATTCGTTTTGGAGCACTTCTTAGAATTATACAAGGTGAGGTTATACCTACAATATATAAAGGAGCTACCAAATATAAATTACTTAATATAGATTATGATGAATCTACTAATTTAATAAATTTTATAGATCTTCAAGTAAGTACTGATCCGAGTAAATTATTAATTAAACGAGATATACAATTAAATGATATAATTGTTAATACATTTCCTGGTGTTGCTTCTTTTATCACTACTATAGGTACTGAATCATATGGTAAACTTATGAATGTTTACTTAAATTACAATTATGTATTTCAAATAATAGAAGGTTTAATCCAAACTCCAGGTTCTAAAGTAGTATTAGTATCTTTTTTACAAAGTTTAGGAGATAGTATTGGTAAATATTTAGGAGGAATTAATAATATAGTTCCAATAATAGATGAAGATACAAATACTGTTAAATTTATAGACCAAAATTTATTATTTAAAAAGAAATCAGTGTTAGATAGTTTTGGTTTACCAACAACTCCAGGAGTATTTGATTTATATGGATATAATGCTTTAGGTTCAAGTAGTTCAGGTTCAGCAGGTTTTATTAAAGATTTTAATTTAAAAACAGAATTAACTCCGGCTTTTGCTAGTATGATTACTATAGCAGCAGCTGCTCGCTCTAAAGTAGTAGGAGAAGATGCTACTGCTTTATCTAGATTAAATGCTGGTTTAACTAGTAGTTTATTTGAACAAATTAATGATGAGTATATAGCAATTGATATTTCTTCTTCTTTAGATACCCAATATAAGACAACAGTAAGTGATTATGTTAAGTTTTTAGAGTCTATAAATATGATTCCTACAAGACCAAAATGGGATCCTGCTGCTTTTAATTCTTATAGTTTAGTTTTAAATAATTTTATAAATTACGCTCAACAATTAAAAGTAGAAGCTACAAGTTCAGCTACTACATCTACTGGTTTTATTCCTATTAATGTTTCATTAAATATGACAGGAATGTCAGGTATGAAAATTTATCAAGAATTTAATCTTAAAACCGATTTTTTACCTTCAAACTATCAAACTCAAATGAGTTGGCTAATTAAAGGTGTAAACCATACTATTGAAAATAATATGTGGAGTACTACTATTGAATCATTATCATTACCTAACACAACAACTAAACCAGATTCTTTTGAAAAATTAGCTAATATAACACTTTCTAAATTAGCTGATGCAACTAAAATTTATCTTATACCTATATCTTATAAATCTATTGTTGAAAAAATAATAGCACGAGCTAAAGAATTAATTGATGGGATAGATAAAGATCGATTAACTGCTATATTAACAGTAGCTCAAGCTGAATCAAATCTTAATGCTTCTAAGACTGAAAGTTTTAAATATGATGTAAGTACACCAGAAGGAATAGCTACTGTAAAAACTATATTTAGTAAATTAAAAAATAAAACTGACGAAGAAATCAAAAATATATTTTCAAATTCTCAAACAGCAGCAACTTTTTTATATGGAGCTAATGGTTATTTATATAGAGGTAGAGGATTAGCACAAGTAACAGGATTTGATAATTATGAAGCCGCAGATAACTTACTTGAAAGTTTATACAACTATACAAATCCATATTATGGTAATTTAGTTAAAAAACCTGAAGAAGCATTAATAGAATTCAAAGCTATTGACATTTTAATATTAAGTAAAAGAGAGGGTACTTTTGGTAAATCATTAAGTATAAATATGAATTACACTACTAATCCTATTGCTATACTTGATACTCAAAACCAAGAGGGCTACAAGGTTTCAGCAATTGTAAATCGTTACACAGAAGCATTAAATTCAATTAACCAAACAAAATGGATTCAAGAATTATTAAATAAAAAATAATGTATTTCCCAGAGTCACAAATAACACCTAATCAATATACTAATGGAGGAGAATTTAAAATCAAATCCACAGGCCAAAATTATGCTGGGTATTATTTTAATACTTCAACAGGCCAAAGATATACAGGGCGAAACCAAAATGACAACCCAGTATTAGAATTAACACCATTAACTGTTAATTTAAATAATACTAATCTTAATCTACCAGAAGTAATAACATTAGAAGATATTACTTATAATAATATAATAGCCGCCCCAACTAATATTATATATAAACCAGCTTATAATCCTAATATTCCAACACAACAAGATTATCAAATAGGAGAATACAGGCGTTATTTTTGTAAAAAAACTAATGAAATTCTTTATTTAGAAATAAATCAAAATACATTTGATAAGTTATTTTCTAAATCTTCTGATATATATTGGCAATATTATTTACCATTTTTCCTTTCTTGGAACTTAACCGGTGTTAAAGAACAAGTTGCAACAGTAAATCGTAACATAGTTTTATTAACTATGAAAAATTTATCACTACCTCAATTTGATGTTTACTTAAAATTCGACTTTACAAAGTATTATGTTTAAATTTGGCAGTCTAATTTTTATTTAGTATATTATAGCCTAAAATAGGTTATGTATTATATTATTGAAACATTAGATCAACTAAAAGTCTTATACAATCTTAAGACACAAAAAGCATTTGTTGAGGTAATTCCATTTAATTCTAATATTCATCCTGCCTTAAATAAAGTATCACTAGTCTATATTAGACCACTTGATGATACTAAAGGATATCTAATATGTGTCAGCCACAGTGAAACACTACACATAAGTAAAAATCATGTTGAAAGTGTTTTAAAAGACATTCCAGAATTGTGGGTACGCAATAAGAAACAATTTTTATACTACTTTCAGATAAAAGCATGTTGTGATATATCATTAATATCTCCTACGGATATACAACCCACTTTCACACACCAACATTTTTATCAACGATTTCCACAAAAACAAGATACCAATCGTATAATACCGGTATCAAAACACTATGAACTGTGTGAAACCGTGTATAACCAAATCAAACCATTAATACCACACCATTTGCCCGAGTGGTTTGAATTTTATAATAACCGAGTTACTTTGGCTTTATTTGGGATTGAAAAAAACGGTATAACATTTAATAAACCAATATTTGAAACATACTATGAAACAAATAATGACTACTATTCAATTGACAATGATAAAATATTCAC
>Ga0164293_10005410_pt1 | contig 10859 bp, 10 predicted proteins | sample GEODES118metaG_FD_111487 | JGI IMG/M metagenome (GOLD analysis project Ga0164293, IMG submission 111487) | Eutrophic lake water microbial communities from Lake Mendota, Wisconsin, USA - GEODES118 metaG | ecosystem: Environmental > Aquatic > Freshwater > Lake | place: USA: Lake Mendota...
TGTTGAAATGAGAGATCAAAGTAAGGAGCGATCTTTTCCGTCTCAATCATCGCCTGCAATAAAGAAGGACGCATCTCAGCAGGTTGCAGGTATGAAAGCCTGACTCGTTCTACACCTTCAATCGCGGCAAACTCTGGAAGAATTTTCTCCATCAGCTTTAAGTCGCCTAAATCTTTGCCGTATGAGGTTGTATTTTCACTAACCAGGAAGAGTTCACTCACTCCATTTTGGGCTAGCCATCTACCTTCTTCAATAATCTCAGTTGGTTTACGTGAGCTAAATGAGCCGCGGAAATATGGAATTGCGCAAAACGAACAGCGACGATCACAACCAGATGCGATCTTTAGCGGCGCCCAGGGTGCGTTACCGAGTCGTTTACGAAATAACGATCCGCCCGCACCGAGTGATGAAGCATAAGACTCGTTGATCGCTGCTTGGCGCGCAGCTGGTCGATCGGCAGGTGCGATCGGCAATAGCGAACGACGATCGCGCGGAACATGCGGAGTATGTGCATTTCCAGAAACAATAGATTGCAAACGTGCAGAGATATCTTGGTAATCATCGAAACCTAATATGCCATCGGCTTCTGGAAGTGCCTTAGCTAACTCTTGCCCGTAACGCTCGGCCATACAGCCAACTGCCACAACTGCGCGCGTTTTTCCGTGGCCCTTTAGCGAATTGGCTTCTAAAAGGGCATCAATTGAATCTTTCTTGGCAGATTCAATAAATCCACACGTGTTAACAACTGCAACTTCGGCTGCTTCAACATCTGAAACTAAAGTCCATCCATCAGCGGCGAGGCGGCCTGCCAACTCTTCAGAGTCGACTTCATTACGGGCACAGCCCATGGTTACAATTGCAACGGTCCGACTCATTTGTCAGATGGTACAGCGTTAGCGCCTACTTAGATCTGAAAGTCTTGCGAATCTCTTCGTTGCGCGCACCAAGTGGGGCTATTTTTTCACCATTTAAGGTTAAATCTAGGTCACCGGCATTACTTAAATAGATACTTATCGAATTTGGCGCGCTAAAACTCTTTGTTTCTCCTTGAAACAAAGGGCCTTTATATAAACTCTCTCCATTTATGACGACATCTATATTTGAATTGCCGCGGGCTGCAGAAATTGTGAGAGATAGCTCTCCAGATATTGATGGCTCTACTTCTGTGGTCTGAGTTTGAGTTGAATTTGGAGAAGGCTCTGCTGACGCAGTTGCAGAAGGGCTAGTAATGACTGTAGGGGAAACGGTAGTTTTAGAATTCGAAATTATGATTTGACCGCCTGCAATTACCGCTAAGACAACTATCGAGGCAATTGCGAGTGACTTCCAAGATATCGTCTTTCGCTCAGTAGGGATCTTAGTTACGTTATTTTCAACCAACATATCGTGAATATTGCGAACTTCTGTTGAGTGTTCATTGTTATACAAGTCGATCAGGGTTTGCGCATCAACGGAAATAACGGCTGCGATATTTCGCAAGTGTCCGCGAGCGTAAGTATCCCCTCCGCAATGGATGAAATTATTATTTTCTATTTCCCTTAACAATCCGGCGCGAATACTTGTGCGATCTGAAAGCTCGTCAATGCTAAGGCCAGCGCTTTCGCGCGCACCTTGCAGAAACTCACCAAGAGACATTTATATTCGCCATTCTCAAACTGTGGAAAACTAATGAGTAAAGTCTAGAGCGCCTATCACCCTATGGGTAGTGGTATGGGTTGTAGGGGTGAAATATCACCCCAGGGACTAGTCCCCCTATTCGGTGAACAGATGGTGAATTTAGTAATCGCGCAAGGTTGCGAGCACGGAATCTAGTTCATCGGGTTTAACCATCACGGTGCGCGCCTTTGAACCTTCTGATGGTCCGACGATTCCACGAGATTCCATTAGATCCATTAGCCGCCCTGCTTTAGCAAAACCAACTCGCAATTTTCTTTGCAACATAGATGTCGAACCAAATTGTGTTCCTACGACAAGTTCAATTGCTTGTAACAATAAATCTAAGTCATCACCAATATCTTTATCAACCAATTTATTTGCTTGTGGTGCAACAGTGACATCTTCGCGATAACGCGGAGATAATTGCTTCTTCACGTGGTTTGTTACCGCTTCGATCTCTCGCTCAGAAACGTATGCCCCTTGGATGCGAATAGCGCGCGATGCCCCCATAGGAATAAACAAACCATCGCCTTGTCCAACAAGTTTTTCAGCACCTGGGCTATCTAAAATAACGCGACTGTCAGCGAGTGAGCTTGTTGCAAAAGAAAGGCGTGATGGAACGTTGGCTTTTATCAGGCCGGTCACAACATCTACTGATGGTCTTTGTGTTGCTAGTACTAAGTGAATACCAGCAGAGCGAGCTAATTGGGTAATTCTTACAACAGCTTCTTCCACTTCTCGGGCCGCGATCATCATCAAATCAGCAAGCTCGTCAATGATTACCAAGAGATACGGATAAGGCTCAACCACGCGATCACTTCCTGGAGGAGCAATCACCTTTCCAGCACGTACCGCTTTGTTGAAATCATCAATATGCCTAAAACCAAAAGTAGAGAGATCTTCATATCGCAGATCCATTTCACGAACCACCCAAGTCAGCGCATCAGCAGCTTTCTTTGGGTTGGTAATGATCGGTGTAATAAGATGTGGAATTCCTTCATACGCTGTTAACTCCACACGCTTTGGGTCAATTAAAACTAAACGCACATCATCTGGAGTCGCGCGCATTAATATTGAGGTAATCATCGCGTTGATCATTGAAGATTTACCAGCACCGGTTGCACCTGCGACAAGTAGATGCGGCATTTTCGCCAAGTTTGCGCAGACGAAATTACCTTCTACATCTTTACCTAGGGCAACCAACATTGGGTGATGGTCCTGGCCGGCCACAGTTGAGCGCATAACATCGCCCAAAGCCACAATTTCACGATCTGCATTTGGAATTTCAATTCCTACGGCAGATTTTCCTGGGATCGGTGAAAGTATTCGCACATCGCTGCTGGCGACCGCGTATGAAATGTTTTTCGCAAGTGCAGTGATTCGTTCAACTTTAACCGCATTTCCGAGCTCAACTTCATAACGTGTAACTGTTGGTCCGCGCATAAATCCGGTTACTTCGGCATCAATTTCAAACTGGGCAAAGACTTCAGTGAGGGCGGCAACTACCGTGTCATTCGCCTTTGATTTTGCCTTAGCAGCAGGACCCGTACGCAATAAATCTTGAGGTGGCAGAACGTAATGAGAATCTGCGGTTAGCAGTAGTTGCTCAGGTCGTTTTGCCGTTGCTGGTGCAGTTGAATTCGTGGCTGGGGCTTGTACGTTACGTGGAACTTCTACCGTGAATTCTTCATCAAACTCTTCTTCATCTAAATCTTCATCGGCTACCTCATCTGCATGGTGATTCCAGGCAACGACTGGGGTTTCAAAGGGTGGTGTATCCGTTATTTCAAAGTTAGATTCTTCACGTTGTGGGCGCTTAGACCAGAGCCAGATAAAAGTGTTTTTGATACGAATCGCTACTGATGAAAGTGGCGTTGCAGTTGTCACAAGTAATCCAAATATGAATACCGCAAACAAGAGCGGATATGCCAGCATCGAAGTCATTAAACGTTCTAACGGCATGGAAACGGCGTAACCCAGCCAGCCTCCACCATTGCGCATTGCAGTAGTGCCGGTTGGATTTATCGCGCCGAGAGATCCGTTGAATAGATGCGCTAAGCCGGCGGCGCTAAATACCATTGTCATAATTCCAACGATGATCCGTGATGTTGCTTTTTGATCATCAGGTGCGCGGAATAAGCGAAAAGCAAAATAGATAATTACAAGTGGTGCCAAGAAGCCGATAGTTCCGAACGCTCCATAGATCACCGCGTAAAGATTGCGACCAACAAAGTTATCTGCCGCGAACCAGGTTCCAGCAAAAGCGGCGAGAGCCAAAATAAGTAAAAGGAAGGCAAGGCCATCGCGATGATGCGCTGGATCTAAATCCCGTGCACCTCGGGCAAGAAAGCGGATAGTTGAGCCAACTGCTTTTGCCAAAGATTTCCAAAGGCCATTAAGCGCGCGGCCAATTACAGATAGGGCTGACTTACCAGCCTTACGTGAGGAAGTACTTTTTTTCTTGGCCACACCTTTAATCTTACTGGCTAGACCTCAATTACTACGGGAACAATCATTGGGCGTCGGCGATGTTTTCCACCGACCCAACTGCCAATAGTCCGACGAACCACTTGGGAAAGTTGATGCGTTCCATTTATGCCATCAGCAACAGCGCGTTGCAGCGCCATTTCAATCTGCCCTTTTACTTCATCAAAAAGCGCTTCATCTTCATTAAATCCACGTGCGTGAATATCAGGTCCGGCAACTATCTTGCCGCTCTGTGATTCGATTACTACAACAACTGAAATAAATCCTTCTTCTCCTAAAATTCTGCGATCTTTTAGTGACGATTCGGTGATATCACCAATGCTCTGTCCATCGACATAGACAAATCCACAAGGCACTGAGCCAGCGACCGAAGCTTCGTGATCAACTAAATCTATGACGATGCCATTTTCGATGACAAATGCATTCTCACGTGGGACTCCCGCTTGAATTGCCAATTCAGCGTTCGCTTTTAGGTGTCGCCATTCACCGTGAACTGGCAAAGCATATTTTGGCTTCACGATGTTGTAGCAATACAACAATTCACCGGCGGCAGCGTGGCCAGATACGTGAACCATGGCATTGGCTTTATGAACTACTTTGGCACCGAACCGCGTAAGTTCATTGATTACTCGAAAGACGGAATTCTCGTTTCCGGGAATCAACGATGATGCCAGAATCACTGTGTCGCCTTCTCCGACTCTGATCTGATGATCACCATTTGCCATACGAGAAAGCGCCGCCATCGGCTCACCTTGTGACCCGGTGCAGATTAATACGACTTTATCGTCGTAGTTATCTAACTCTTTGGCATCAATAACGATGCCTGATGGAATATTTAAGTAACCCATTTCTTCAGCGATCTTCATATTTCGCACCATGGAACGACCAATGAAAACCACTTTACGATCGTGAATCGCCGCGGTATCGATTACCTGTTGTACTCGGTGAACGTGAGATGAGAAAGAAGCGACGATCACTCGCTTCTTGGTTGCTGCAATAGCGCGATTTAGCGCTGGAATAATCTCGCGCTCAGATGGCGTGAACCCTGGGACATCAGCATTGGTGGAATCCACCAAGAAAAGATCAACTCCTTCATCGCCAAGTTTTGCAAATGTGCGCAAATCAGTAATACGTCCATCTAACGGAAGTTGGTCCATCTTGAAGTCGCCAGTGTGAAGGACCGTTCCCGCTTTTGTGTGAATTGCAATCGCCAGCGCATCTGGAATTGAGTGATTAACGGCGACAAATTCAACTTCAAATGGACCGATATCTTCGCGCATTCCTTCTTTAACTTCACGAGTCAGTGGAGAGATGCGATGTTCCTTAAGTTTTGCTGAAACTAACGCCAGGGTTAGCGCTGATCCATAGATCGCAATGTCTCCGCGTTCACGCAGCAAGTAAGGCGTTGCGCCTATGTGATCTTCGTGGCCGTGAGTTAAAACCAGGCCGACAACATCATCTAAGCGATCTCTGATGTAGCTAAAGTCAGGCAGAATTAAATCAATACCTGGTTGGTTCTCTTCCGGAAAAAGTACGCCACAATCGACTATCAACAACTTGCCATTTGTTTCAAAGACGGTCATATTGCGACCGATTTCCGCTAAACCGCCGAGCGCCACAATGCGCAAGCCACCCGCAACTAGTTTGCTGGGTGTGCCTAGGTCAGGATGTGGGTGGGTCATAAATTTTTATACTGCGACGCCACCGGCGATTAGATCTTTACGCAATTGCGTTATCTGATCTTCGGTTGCATCGACGAGAGGAAGTCTTGTATATCCGCCAGGAAGGCCCATCATATTGAGCGCCGCCTTGGTAAGGATTGCACCTTGAGTGCGGAATGTGCCGGTAAAGACAGGAAGTAATTTTTGATGAATCTCTAGAGCGCGTGCCGAGTTTCCTGCAAACCAAGAGTTAAGCATCTCTTTGAGATCTTTACCTACAGTGTGGCCGCATACCGAAACCATGCCAACAGCCCCGACTGAGAGAAGTGGCAAATTAAGGATGTCATCGCCTGAGTAAACGGGAATTCCGCAACGCTTGATTACCCAAGAAGTTGATGCGACATTTCCTTTTGCATCTTTTAAAGCCACGATCTGTGGGTGGTTATAGAGCTCAACTATTGTGTCGGGCTCAATTTCAATTCCGCAGCGACCAGGAATGTCGTACATCATTAGCGGAAGATCCGTTGCATTGGCGATCGCCTTGAAGTGCGCCACAACGCCAGCTTGAGGAGGTTTGTTGTAATAAGGAGTAACAACAAGCAGCCCATCTGCGCCAGCTTTTTCGGTGCGCTTTGCTTGATTGATTGAGTAGTCGGTTTCATTATCTCCAGCGCCTGAAACTACAAATATCTTTGAACCGACCACGCCCTTTACAACGCGGATGATCTCCTCTTTTTCAGAAGATTTGGTTGTAGGAGCTTCGCCAGTTGTTCCGTTAACTGCGATTCCATCGTGGCCATTTGCTACTAGATGCGCTGCTAACTTTTCTACGCCGGGCCAATCGATTTTGCCATCTTTATCAAATGGCGTCACCATTGCGGTGAGCATACGTCCGAATGGTGCCTCGATTGTCATAGGTTAAACCTACCGTTTTAGGGTGCGATCCGTCCAGATTTTTCAAAAGCTCCGTAGGTAAGTGGCATTAATTTTGCAAATTCGGCTTCCATTTTCTCGGCCACCATCTCAATTTCGCGTTGCGGATAGCTAGGAAAATGTGATCCTTCGCGCGCGGTGCGAAGAGAAAGAAAGTTCATTAACGCGCGTGCATTCATAGTCACATACATTGAGGAATAAGTCGCAACTGGCAAAACTACGCGCGCTACTTCACGGGCAACCCCAGCATCGAGCATCTTTTTATAACTATCGTAAGCAACTAAATACGCTTCTTTCATTGCAGAAATTGAGATATCAAATTGCTCTTTTGTGCCATCTTCGAATGTATATGCCCCTGTTTTGCCAACTTGAACCAACTTGCGCTCTTTCGATGGAATGTAAAAAACTGGGTTTAATTCGCGGTAGCGCCCAGACTCTTCGTTATAAGAAGCGATTCGGTGGCGCATAAATTCGCGGAAGACAAATATTGGTGCGCTAACGAAAAATGTCATTGAGGTGTGCTCGAATGGAGAACCATGGCGTTCCCGGGCTAAATAATTAATTAGCCCTGCAGAGCGCGCAGGATCTTCCCCGATCTCATCAAGTGACTGTTCACCAGCAGTTGAAACGCGGGCTGCCCAAATTACATCAGCATCACTGGCGCTGGATTTAACGAGTTCAACTGTGACATCATCGCGAAAAACTACTTCTTGGCTCATGGGCGTCACCTTATATATAAGGCGTTACCTCCTTGAGGATATCTAAGGCAGAATGTCCCCGTGTCTAGAGTGAACCGCGCCACCGCCTCCCAATCTTTGAGCGTATCTCTAACTGTTGGCGCTTACGGAATTGCTTTCGGGGCAGCCTCGGTTGCCGCTGGCTTCTCGGTTTTGCAGACTTGCTTGCTTTCGCTCTTAACTTTTACCGGCGCATCACAATTTGCAGTCGTTGGTGTACTGGGTGCAGGCGGAAGTGCACTAAGTGGGATTGCAACTGCGACTTTATTAGGTGTACGAAATACCTTGTACGGCCTAAGGATGGCACCAGTTTTAAATGTAAAAGGGTTGCGGCGAATATTTGCCGCACAAATAACTATCGATGAATCAACAGGTGTAGCGCTTTCACAAGAACATTTAGGAGTGAAGCAAGCGCGGCAAGGTTTCTGGTTAACCGGAATCGGTGTCTTTATATTTTGGAATATTTTCACATTGGCAGGAGCTTTAGGTGCGCAAGCGATGGGTAATCCAGCAGCTTGGGGACTCGATGCTGCAGTACCAGCAGCATTTTTAGGTCTACTCTGGCCGCGCTTAATAAGTAAGACCGATCGCACACTTGCCGTAGCCGCTTGTGCGTTGGCGCTAGTAATGACTCCTTACTTTGTACCTGGTGTACCAATTATCGCTACCGCTTTGTTGGCGGTCTTCTTCGGATTGCGAGCCAGTTTATGGAGATAAATTCATTAGATCCATTTTGGCTAGCCGTTATAGGAACAAGCGCTCTGGCCTTTATCTTGAAGTATCTCGGATATAGCGTCCCAAAGCGCTGGCTTTCTCATCCACGAATTTTAAAGATCAATTCACTAATTCCTATCGCCCTTTTAAGCGCACTAGTAGCTGTTCAGGCCTTTACCAAAGACTCGCGTTTGATCGCAGATCAGCGGATGGCAGGTGTGGGTGTGGCAATTGTTGCGCTAATTCTGCGCGCACCATTTCCGGTTGTTGTCTTATCGGCGGCAGCGACTTCGGCTGCCTTATTTCACCTAAACTAAATAAAGATTAAATAATATTTAAAGATTGCAACTTCGCCTTTAGATCATTATCTGAAGGTTCAGTTAAGTGTGTCCCGTCTGAAAAGACGATCACCGGAATCGACTTCGCTCCCCCGTTGATCTCAATTACCTTTGCAGCCGCTGACTCATCTTTTTCGACATCAATGTGGTTAACCTGCACATCTAATTCTTCAAGCAAACGCTTTGAGCGGCGGCAATCTCCACACCAGTCTGCGCCATACATAGTGATATCTGCTTTAGCCATTTGCTTATCCCCTTACATAAACTTGTCTAGGCCGAATGTCAGCCCAGGATTTGAAATAACTTTGCGAACACCAAGTAATACACCAGGCATAAAACCGGCGCGATCTAGCGAATCGTGGCGAATAGTGAGCGTTTCACCTAAGCCGCCGAGCAAAACTTCTTGATGAGCAACTAATCCGCGCAGACGGATTGAGTGGACAGGAATTTCGCCGACCTTGCCACCACGCGCTGCAGGGATGCCGGAATTAGTGGCATCTGGCGCGGCAGAAAGCTTTGCATCTTTGCGAGCTTGGGTCATTAACTCTGCGGTACGTGCTGCCGTTCCAGATGGCGCATCTACCTTATCCGGGTGATGTAGTTCAATAATTTCAGCAGATTCAAAGTATTTAGCCGCCTTGGTTGCAAACTCCATCATCAATACAGCGCCAATCGCAAAGTTTGGCGCTATCAAAACACCAACCTTGGGATTAGCGCTAAGTAAAGCTTTCACTTTTGCCACTCGTGCGTCATCAAAGCCGGTAGTGCCAACGACTGTGTTAATTCCCTTTGAGATTAAAAATTCTAAGTTCGCCATTACCGAATCAGGGGTGGTGAAATCAACGACTACTTGTGCACCGCTGGAGACGAGTTGATCTAGAGAATCACCAAGATCTAAGGATGCGACTAGTTCAAGATCGGCGGCAGCGGTTACAGCCTTGACTACTTCTGCTCCCATGCGCCCACGAGCGCCAAGTACGCCGACTTTAATCATGACCGTAACACCTTCTCAAACTTAGCCTCGTTTTTAAATGGACCAACAAGTGCAAGGGTAGGTGATTTGGTGAGATATTCGCTGGCAATTTCTCTTACGTCGGTTGGGTTTACGCGTGCGATGGCTTTCAAAATATCGTCAAAACCCATTACCTGACCATAGACAATTTCATTCTTGCCAATTCTGCTCATGCGCGATGCCGAATCTTCCTGACTTAGAACAAGTGAGCCTCGGACCGCACCCTTGGCACGTTCGATCTCTTCATGGCTCATTCCATTTTCAGCCACATCTGCCAGAACTTCGCGGATGATCTCAACGACTTCAATAGCCTTAGTTGGATTGCAACCAGCATAGAAACCGATCTGTCCTGAACCCGCGAACTGTTGCGCATAGGCATAGACGGAATAAGCCAAGCCACGTTTTTCGCGGATCTCTTGGAATAAACGAGATGACATTCCGCCACCCAGTGCTGAAGCTAAAACTCCCATCGCGAAGCGACGATCATCACTTCGCGCAACGCCTTCCATTCCATAAAACATATGTGCTTGTTCGGTCTTGCGAGTCAGCAAACCAACGCTGTGCATCGGTTTAGTTTTTACTGGAGTATTTGGGCGAATCTGTGGTGCGCCTTTAACGTCTAAGAAATTATCACGCGAAAGCGCTTCTTCCACCATTGCGACTACGCGCTTATGTTTAATGTTTCCGGCTACTGCTACGACTAAATCTTGCGGAAGGTACTTCTTCTTGTAATAGTTAAAAACGCTGCTGCGGGACATTTCCTTAATGGATTTAACTGTGCCCAAGATAGGACGCCCTAAAGTAGTGTCGCCATAATAAGTTTCAGCATATAGATCGTGCACTAAATCGCTGGGATCATCATCGCGCATAGCAATTTCTTCTAAAACAACTTTACGTTCGGCATCAACATCTAGGGCAGAAACTATTGATGAAGTAATCAAGTCTGAAACCACATCAATTGCCATAGGCAGATCGGTGTCAATTACTCGCGCATAGAAGCAGGTGTACTCCTTGCTGGTGAAGGCATTCATCTCGCCGCCAACGGCTTCAATTGTTGCTGATATTTCTAGCGCAGTGCGTCGCGTGGTTCCTTTAAAGAGCAAGTGCTCTAGAAAGTGAGAAGCCCCAGCGACTGCCGGGGTTTCATCACGCGAACCTACATTTACCCAGATACCGATCGCGGCGCTGCGTACCGACAGAACTTCTTCCGTGACGATACGCAGACCGCTAGGTAATACTGTGCGACGAACTGACATTTTTACGCTCTTTACTTATTCAGCGCTCGGTGTTGTTCCATCTTCGAGAACAGGAACCAACGAAA
>Ga0164293_10005412_pt1 | contig 10857 bp, 6 predicted proteins | sample GEODES118metaG_FD_111487 | JGI IMG/M metagenome (GOLD analysis project Ga0164293, IMG submission 111487) | Eutrophic lake water microbial communities from Lake Mendota, Wisconsin, USA - GEODES118 metaG | ecosystem: Environmental > Aquatic > Freshwater > Lake | place: USA: Lake Mendota, Wisconsin...
TTCCGAATAGGGTTCGAATTCCGCAGCGCGCAGGCGCGCTCCTTTGGCGCGAACCCGAACGACGACGCTATCGCTCGCGGGCATCGCCACGGCCGTGCCACCGGGCGACCGAGCCGACCCAAGCGGTGACGACGCCTCGCCGATCGGCGAAAGCATCACCGATGCCTGCAAGCGGTCGCCAGCAAACACGATTGCTCGACCAGCGACCCACGCTTCAAACCCGCCTGGCTTCCACGCGAGAGGCTGTGCGTTGACCGAAACGCTATCTTGGCCCGGCACACAGCGCACGCGGGCACTCTGTCCAAGGGCGCCCACCTCATCGACGCGAATCGGAATCGGAACGCGCCCAACGGCTTCGGCATCGCGATCGTTCGCACCCGAAAAACGTGCAATAAGAAACGATCCTTCGCACGGGGCAACAACGCCAAGCCACTTGCGCGAGCCGTCGGGCGACGCGACCTCACGAGCCCAAGGCTCTACCGAAGGACCATCGAGAGCCGCCCCAGACTCGGGATCGATGCGTAATACACGAGTTACCTCGCGCACAAGCAACGGCCCGCGAGGATCAAAAGCGAGGTTTGCCCATCCAGGCGATGCGGCATCACGGGCCAAATCCTGGTCGCGTCCCATCGCTTCGAACGAGGCACTCTGTTCACCGATCGCAACGCCAAGGGTTCGCGCAAACCGTGCCGCGCGCAAAGGAGCCACGCGAGAAAGCAGCGCGGCGACTTCGGCACCGCGCGAATCACGTGAATCACGCGATTCGTGTGCGCGCTCAGACGACGACGCAGAGCCGACTCGTGCCGATTTCGTGGGTCGCGACGCAGCATGAGATACCGGCGACGCAACGGATGCAATTCGCGACGCCGCAAGCACTGCGCGAAACGGATCACCTGCGCTCACCCACGCACGTAGCTCCGCGAGCGCCGCGGATTCGAGATGCTTGGCGGCGCCGCACGTCACAAACCCGGCCGCACTTGCGCCTGTTTTTCTGTGCGCAGCTTGCACCACACGCGCTTCGCCCGATTCCGTGCATAATGCACGATACAGGTCACGCACCTGGTCCGCAGCCGTCGCCACCGCCGAGGCCTCGCGCGCTTTGTTCGATCGCGCCTGAAGCGATGCGGCCAGCGCCTTGAACGAAGCCTCAGGCTCGTCGGGCAATCGACTCAAGCCGGCAGGACGATCCAACAACACCGCGCGCGCGGTCACCGGCGGTGCGGGCTCGAATGGAGGCCCCTTCGATCCCATCGCAAACGAAAGCGCTACGTCGCCAATTCCATCACTGTCGCGATCGCTGCCATCCGCGGTGAGCGTCAACGCCGCGGCGCCCGCAGGATCGACAACCGCGAACTCGAGCACCGGCGCAGGCCGGGCGCCCAGCCGCACGACAAACACGCGTCTCGAGGCCGAGAGCGTCGTGCATTGTTCACCTATCTCGACGGTCGCCAGACCCCCGCTCCCGCCCGCAAGTTGCGCGATCGGACGACACGACGCTTCGCGACCGGACTCGAACTCCGCGGCGGGCACCTGAACCACACCACGAGGCGGCTCGGAGGGCGCATTTCCTGGATAGTGCAAAAGTTGCACACTGCGTTCATCGGCGCGAGAAGCGGATGGATCGCCCGCCACAACCATCACCGACGGGCGCGCGAGAGCTAGAGCATCCACGCTCCCATCGCCGTCGAAATCATTCACCAAGGCCGAAACGAATTCGGTCCCCGGAGGAGCTTTTAGCGTCACGTCACGTAGCGTCCAAACGGATGCACCTGGCGGCGCAAGATCAACACGATCGACGTTCGCACTTGTTCCACCATCGCTCGCGCTACCACCGGCGGCCGCTGCGGCTGAGGCATCCAAGGCGCGCGACGCGCCGGATTGAACGCCGCTCGCGCCTGCATCGAGGCCCTCGGCCACGACGTAAGGCACGTAAGGGCGATCGTTCTTGCACGACTTCGAACACGCCGAAAGCGAAAGAACCCCAACTCCGAGCAGCGTGCACTGTGCAAATACTTGCTTGCAGGTGATTGCGCTGCGCGCATGACGTGTTTTCATCGCAGTGACCCAACCTTACTCCCGTTTACCGCGAGGAGGCTTGTCGGGTTCGTGATGAGGGGCCAAAGTCATCCCTAAAGGTGTGGCGTCACACGGCCCTCGTGGTAGGCCGCCACGCCGACCGCTTCGTCATCGTCACCATCGGCGCTTCGGGGTTCGTATTTAGCGCACCCATACGGAACTCGTTTCACGACGCACTCGACGGACACAACACCACTCGCGAGACTTGATCCAATGACTACCGTGGCAGATTCGGCGCGTTCACGCCCACGCTCGTGGCGCGCCGCTGGCACATCGCGCTCCGCTCGTACAGCGGTCGCGGCGCTTGCGGTGATGGCCGCGGCAACGCTTGGCGCCCATCGCATCGCGCTCGGCCAGACTCACGGGTTGCCCCAAGGGTCACCGGTGCCTTCGCCGACGGAGCTCCTAGAGCAAGCCACCCGAGCTGAGCTCGCGCTCGACTTTGAGCAATCAATTGCACTCTACACTGAAGTTATCGAGAAGTATCCATCGAGCGCCGCGTCCCATTCCGCGCAAGCACGCCTGCGTGATCTTCACGCGCACGCCGAGGGCGCATTCGACCCCCTTCGCGCGCTCGAAGCCATACGCCGCGATCCCAGCCGATCGCGAAGCGCGCGGGACATCGACGCGCTTGTGGAACGCGCCGAGCACTTTCCACCGGGAAACGTGCGCCTCGAAACCTGGCAATTCGCTGCAGATGCCTACGCCCGTCGCCTAGGCGCACCCGATAAAGCAGAAGCACTTCTCGTTCGCATCCTGGGCGACGGCTTTTCTTCGAGCCCACGCGCTCCAACGCGTGCCGATGCAAGCGAGGCCGCAGACACGTCCGCTTTCGCGTGCGACAGCGCCCGAGAACTCATTGCGCTTCGCCTCGCGCGCGGCGACATCGATGGCGCCGAAAGCGCCCTCGATTTTTTCTCCGCCGGCACCCGCATTAACGCGACTGCTTTGCGCGAACTCGCAGGCCCCGTCCGAAAAGCGCGCGCCTGCAGATATGTGCACAGCGCATCTTTGTCGTGCTTGGGTCTCTTTATCGCGTCGAGCCTCGTAGCGCTAGGATTCGTTGCATGGCGCAACTTTAAAATGAGGCGAAGCGAACGTGTCGGAGCGAGCCTCGGTTCGGCCGATCGCGATGCGCGTGGTCTCACAGTTTCTGAGCGCCGGCGGGTGCTCAATGGCCTGCGGCTGACTCCGCGCGCAGAACTTGCCGGACTCGTCGGGTTCGCAGCTTTCGTGGGCATGACAGGCGCAGCCCTTGCGTGGGCCTACACGCGAGAGGCCCGGTCGGGGGGCCCGTTTCTCCGATTCGGTGTGTTTTTGAGCCTTGTTCTTGTGCTGTCGCGAGCCTGGTCCGCCGCGGGTCGTCAATCACTCGCCGCGCGTGTCGGGCGCGGCGCTGTCGCCGCATGCGCTGCGGTGAGCGCCGCCGTTGTTGCGCTCGAACAGTCAGGGCTTTGTGTGCTCGATTTAACCCGGCCATGAAGCAGCACGCAGCCGAACATCCCGGCGACCACGCCACCTCCCTACCCGCATCCGGAGATAGTATTGCACCATGCAACATTCTCGCCGTGCGTCTGGGCCACAGCGGCAACTGCTCCAGCGTGGGCAGCGTTGTCGACACGCTCTTCGTCACAGCGGCCGCCAGCGGCGCCATCGTCGCCGCGATTTGCGCAGCCATGGCGACACAGCGCAACAGAATCGAGTCCCAACCTCGTGAAGATGCGCTCTGCAACAAAACACACCCACCGCAACCGGGGCCGACGGATCCCTCCGACGGCGTTGCGACAAGCATCGACGAATTGAGCCATGACTGACTCCGGACTTCCGCCCTCCCCTTGTTCGATCGACGCGGCGACTGACACGTCACCGCGTGTTACGCTTGCGCGGCTCGAACCGTGGGGCGCTTGGGTTCGCCTCAATGAACCGCCTGCGCTCGTTGCGATCGACCAAACGGGCGCTCGCGCACTGGGCATCCGCGGCGAACACGTGTGGCTGCCAAGCACTCCGCAGCACCCTCCGCAGCACCCTCCGCAGTGCAATGACTCCCCCAGCGCGGCGTCGTTGCCCATCGAGGTGCACGTGGCCGTCACGTCGCGATGTTCGGTCGGTTGTGAGGGCTGTTACCTCGACGCCACGCCGCACGGAACAGACCCGCCTGCTCGCGACCTTGAGACCACGTTCGATGCGCTGGCGAGCGCGGGCGTCTTCACCGTGGCCTTTGGCGGAGGCGAACCGACGCTTCGCGATGATCTCAACGCCCTCGCCGTCGCGGCGCGCGCCCGCGGTCTCACGCCTGTCGTGACGACGAGCGGCATCGGCCTAAACCCAGATAAAATCGAAAAACTTCGAGCCTTTGCGCACGTGAACGTCAGTTACGACGGCGCCGGCCCGTCGTATGCGAGCGTACGGGGGTTCGATGCTTCGCGCCACGCCGAAGCGGCCATTACCCAGCTGCACAATGCAGGCATCGCCGTGGGCGTAAACATCGTGCTCACCCGCGACACATTCGACGCACTCCCGGCTACCGTCGAGCGCGCCGTCAGCCTGGGTGCCACGCAAGTGCAACTGCTTCGCTACAAGCCGCAGGGGCGTGCAAAATCGATCACCTACATGCAAAAACGACTGTCGTCCTCGCAATCTTCGGCGCTACCCTCGGTGCTCCGGCGTCTTTCGCGAGACTATTATCCTCGCGCGCACGTGCGCATCGACTGCGCGTTGGTACCGTTTTTGTCAAGTGACTCGGAGATCTACCGAAACCCAACCTTGCTCGAACGGTGGGGCATTTTCGGTTGCGAGGCGGGCGCACACCTCGGAGCAACGCGTGCAGATGGCACGCTTGCACCCTGCAGCTTTGCTAGCGCAACCGACGACGCCGTGGCCGCTCGCGACATCGCGATGCATTGGCCGACAAGCGCATCAATAGGCGCGTATCGAAACTTCGCCCATCAGGCTCCCGAACCATGTGCATCCTGCAACATTCGGCGCATCTGCAAAGGCGGCTGCAAAGTTGTCTCCGAAGCTCTCACAGGAATCATCGCGGCAGACCCTGAGTGCCCCCGCGTCATCGCAGGTCGGGCATCCACACTGACCGAGCAAGCCCCACAACCATGAGCGGAGGAAACGTTTTCGACTCACAGCCGCCTCCGACACGCCCGTCCGCCACGCGCTCCTCAGCCACGGGTCCGTCAAGCACACGCATGGCCAGCGGAATGAGCATCGCGTCGACCAGCGTTTGCGCGGCGGCAATCACAGCGGTCGGCATGTACGCCGCGCTGCGACTTGCCCAAGCCGCGCTCGGAGCAAACGTGAATCCTGCACACGTGTTATGGAGCGACCACGCCGCCTTTTTCTGGCGTGCGCTCACCGCCGCGTACGCCGCGATGACCGCCGCGTTCGTCGCAGCATGGTCCGCGATTGCCCGCATGCACCGTCCAAGCGATCCCGGCGATTGCGGCACCAGTCCGCTCGCGAAATACCTCAGCCGAGCCCTAACGCTCGCCGTGGCGCTGCTGGTGATTCAGGCGACAATCGCTCCCTGACTCGCCACGGTCACTTCGGTATCCAGCGGTATTTGGCGATTCGCTTCTCTTTGAACACACATGAGTAAACGTGTTCGCAACGAGCGCCTTTGACTAACGTGGTGGATCGATGTCTCCGTCATCTCCACCGGTAACCACCACGTCGTCGCACGCACGTTGACAGCGCATCACCGCGCGCCTGCGCGGCCTCCCCCTCGCTCTGATCGGGATCGCAACGTTCGCCTACTTCGCCGCCAAATTAAATGCGCATTGCATCATCCACTTCAACAGCGACGTGCTTTACCTTCACGCGCTCGTGGACGAGTTAAAGGCCGGGATTCCGCTACGCGATTGGATTGTACAACCTGCACCATCGTTTTTTCCCGACGGTTTTATCGTACTTTTTCTGTCCTTTCTCGCGCACGATCTGCCGCGTCGATTGGCGCTTTACTGTTTTGTTGGGTGCGTGCTTTTGGGATTGGGCGTTTACGCAACGTTCCGCGCGACGATGTCCCGCCGTGATGCCCTTGTGGCGACGACGGCGGGGTGTTGCGCTTTGTTTGCGATGTCGACCGCCGCTCGATTTATGCAAAATGCCTATTTGCCTGGCCACCATGGAATGAGCCTCGTGATGCTTTTTGCGCTGCTTGCGATCGCTTCGCGAGGCTTGGGAGTTGACCGGATAAGACCGCACAAAACCGATGTCGCTATCGTGATGATCACCGGTCTCACTCTCGCGGGAGACCGCATCTTCTTCCTTCACGCGCTGTTGCCACTGTTCGTGACTGTCGTGATCGGGGGTGCGACAGGAATTTTTCTATGGCGCGCGGCAGGACGAACAGGCGCCGCGGTAGTCGTCGGCACCATCGTCGGATTTCAACTGTCGAACCTCCCAGGCTGGTTCGGTATGTACGTTCCTCCGACCACATCATTGCGTGATGCACGCATTGAGTTCGATCGCATCGTGGCGGCCATCAATGCCATCGCGCCGGTCGCAAAAGAAGCCCAATTCCTACCCGGCACAATCGCGGTATTTTTGCTCGTGAGTGTAACCATCAGCGGCGCCTGCGTCGCGCCGCGCCTATGGTCCGTGGAACCAAAGCCCAGTGGCCCATCCGCGCCGCAAGCGAGGCATTTCTGGCCTTTCTTCGCGACGCTCAGCGCGAGCATCCTGTGCGCGTTTTTTGGTGCTGCTGGCGCGGGATTCCTACGAGACCGCTACACCGTGCGCTACCTCGAACCGCTTTTCGTCCTGCCCCCGATCGGACTCGCTTACGCCGTGGCGGCGCTCCGCTGGCCTAAACACCGCTGGTTCGGAAACGTTTGGGCTCTCGCGACCATCGTCGGGTCGCTTGTCGTCGTTCGCCGCCACCCAGCGGAATCGACGATTGCAACAGAGCGGGCGACAGCACGTTGCCTTGACAAAGTCGCAACAGAAAACACGATTCGATACGGATATGCCGATTATTGGTCCTCGCGTAAATTTTCACTACTGTCGCATGCCAATCTTCGATTAGCCCACGTTACGGCCGGCTTTCGCGTCTATCCGTGGATTACAAACTTGCACTGGCACCAGCAGGCCAAAGCTCGTCCGCAACCGTTGCTCGTCTACACGCTGAACCTCAATCCATCACGCGTTACCGCTGTCCTCGGACAGCCATCGGCCATCGAGCAATGTGGCGGGAGTGACGTCTACATCTATCGAACCCCCACCCCGGGAAGACCCGAAGGTCCGCAAACGACCGAGGAGCTAAGGTAGCGGGTCGCACCTTCCGCGGGCGAATCGCTACCTTTGGAACGGCGGCACCAGCGCTAGCGACAAATAAAGTCCTTCGCGATCCACCCAACGCCGGCCGGCAGCTTGAGCGCGGGGTTCTCGAAGAGAAACACGCGCTCAAACGTAATCCCTTCCTGCGTGCGCGTCTCACCGCTGGCCTCGACCGCCTCGTTGAGCAGCGCTTTACCAATCACCTGCCCCAGCGAGTTGTCGCGAACATTCACGAATTCTTGCACATTGCATACTTTTGCATTCGCCGTGTGGCCCGCGGAAGGGGACGGCTTCGGAGCAGGTGCGGCGCTCAACGGGGACGACGGGATGCTCGGCAGCGATGGACTGGGCTCAGACCGCGTTGCGGGCTGCGTCGTACTTCTCGCTCCCAAGTGGCTACACGGCTTTGGCTGATCCAGCCTCGCTTGATCAACCGTGCAGATCCATTCCGGGTGCTTGTTGCCGTCCCACGTTTTGAACTTAAATGAACTCAGAGGCGAGCTAATCGAGACAGCAATCGAGGGCGACGTAGGCGCATAATCCACATCGACAAACTTGTTAGCGAGCGATCCGTCCTCAACTTTGTCGTAAGCGCTATGGTCTCGCACGACCACCTTCACGCCCTTCGGGACAACGGAGTCCTCGGTGGTCCACCCACGCTTCATGTCGATTCCCATGATGTGCGCGAGCTCGACAACGTGCTCGCCTTGCATGCGGTTGCACGCATGCGAGACAGGGCCGCGTAGAAGTTTCCAATCCAAACCATCTTTGGTAATCGGACCGTGGAATGCGATATTCCGCCCGCGCTCATACTCAATGTACGGGAAGCCGCCCCACGGCGTGTTCGGATCCGAACCCACACCTTTCGGGTTGTACGGATAGGCAATCATGTTGGTGTATGTTTTTGCGGCCGCGTTCGGATTCCCTCCTGGAGCGACGGTCGCAATCGGATAAGCCACTTGCACGCGGCGCGTGCCATTGACCACTTCGACGACGGCATACTCAGGCAACTGAACCCCAGCGGAGGCCACAGGAAGGTCGCCCACCACGCGCGCCGTATGCCCCTTAACCGAGACATAAACGGTAACGTTCTCGAGCTTGGGCATGTCGCCGCTATACACCCACACCGGGTCGCGGCCATCCGACGACAACGAGGGCACCCGCAAGGCGGTCTCGCTGCCCGGCTCGTCACCTCCCTGATTCGCGCACCCTCCCAGCACACATACCGTTGTCGTCAGAGCGGCCAGCGAAACGAACATCGATGAGCGTGTCACGCGAAGCATGGATCGAAGTCTCCTTTGGGTTAAATCTTGCTTGTGCACAGGGCGTACCACTTCTCAGGCCCCCGTGCGCCGAGCAGCCCGCCCATCGATTCACTCGAGAAAAGCGAAGACGTGACGATGGTGCGTCGCTCGGACGGCGGATCGGCAAGGCCCCATTCACGGATAACGGTCGATCCAGCGGTCTCAGTGAGCGACGTACGCGTGGCACTACGGAGAATGGGCAGACGACTGCGCCGTGGGTCGACGCAAGTGACCCGCACGCTCTTGCCATTGAGCTTGTAACTGCGCGTCGGCTTGCTGCGACCGGAGCGCGCGATCTTCGTCGCTCATCGCCTGCGGACGGATCGCGGAGGCAATAGATGCAAGATCCAAGTTTGTGACCCAGTCCTTGCCTGACGCCATCAGCACCGGCTCAGGCAGTGTTTGAACCGCGTCCGCAGGTAGCCAGGGCGCCACTTCAGACAGGACGAACGCAACCCTCTCTCGCACTTCACTGGCCCCGATGCGGCCGCGTTGACCCCAGGCGACGATGAGATCCCGCGCCGTTTGCGAGTCGTTCGTGAGCGTATTGGTCATCGCGACATCGCGCCGAACACCATGGCGATAAGCCATCCAAAACTCTTCGGCGAGCATCGCTGTATCTTCGAACGAAATGGGCGGATTAGCCTTTGGCTCGACGGAGTAGGCGTAACTGTCGGTTACGCGATCAGCCGAAAAAAAACGTCCCACGTCGGCCGCCTGAAACCCTTTTTGCTCCGGCGTCGCCTCCACTCCGCGGTACATCACGCGCCCGAGCGCCAGCATCTGAAGCGATGTAAATCCAAATCGATCATAGAGCCGTGTCGATGTGACGGCTTGCGGCGATGCCTCATCAACGCGCAGCTCAGCCTTCACGGTCGTTTGAATCGCCGGATTGAATGCATCATTCGCGTGAGTCAGCTCGTGATAGAGCAGCCTGCCTGCATCATACACGAGTGACTCGATGGGACGAGTGCGGCGCTCCGTCGGACGGTAGTAAGTGCCCGCGTACTTGTTTCCGAGGACGTACCGATACAAGCTGAGAAACTGCAGATTATCGGCAAACCCAGCCCGAAAGTCAGGCCGCTCCGAAATCGTGTCACGCTCTTCCGGCGTCGTCCAAAACGAATCGGCATCCAGGTAGATCGCGCCCGTTGCGTCCCAGTAGAACGACGGGCGCACGCGGCCTCCAATCACGATCGCCGTCGTTGCATTGAGCATCCGACGCAGGTCACCGTGCACATCGTTGGCCTTCAAAAACCGCTCGAACGCATCCCCCATCCAATCGTTCGAGACGAGCACGCGATCCATCACCTGCTCGAATGAGGGCATCGCGCCGTTTGAATCGCGCGCGAGCAAAGGCAACTTCCCCAACGTGCACCGGTTGGAAGATGCACCCGCCGTCAGCGCAGGAGAATAGACGCACTCTGCAAGCACTTGCGCATACGGGCTCGTGCGACGGTACGGGTACACGCGCGACGCAGAATAATTGCCTTGAAATAACTGTCCCTGCGGCGGCGACGGTAGCGCTTGAACCAACACCGAAAAATCATCGGTGTCCACGCGCCCCGATCGCGTGCGCACCGTCGCGCGAAACGTTACCCCAATGTCGCGGTCGGTCTGCGGCGCGGAAAATACGATGCGAAGCGGGTTTGAGCGGTCGAGGCCTTTCACCTGCGGCCCGCCCACCTGCTGCCACGTGACTTCGGGCTGCCCCTCGCTCGCGTCAATGTCAAGCCACGCCCGAAGCGAGGTTGCCCCCCCAGCGTACACAGAGGGCTCACCTCGAACCGCAATGGCCGCCGGCCCCGGACTGCACGGCGGAAGGGTCACCTGCTCCGTCGCCGACCCGCCATCCGATTTGATGTAATCTACACCAAAAGAAACGCCTTGAGATTCGGCCGGGGCGATAAACGAGACCGCCTGCGACCGACCCGACGTCGGCGCGACACCAGGACCATCGAGGACACGCCACACAGGGTCACGCACACGGTCGATGCCACAACCACCAATTGCAACCTGCACGCTATGTCCGCAACGGACCTCTTTCGAATAAAGCATGCGGACCGCACGTTCTTGAGCGTTTTGCGACGTATCCCCCGACGCAAGCGCCAAGTTACCGCATCCGGGGTCCACCCACGCGACCTGTTCTGTGGCTTCGCTCCAATCGCGATTGCGATCGTCATCAACCGAA
>Ga0164293_10005413_pt1 | contig 10856 bp, 4 predicted proteins | sample GEODES118metaG_FD_111487 | JGI IMG/M metagenome (GOLD analysis project Ga0164293, IMG submission 111487) | Eutrophic lake water microbial communities from Lake Mendota, Wisconsin, USA - GEODES118 metaG | ecosystem: Environmental > Aquatic > Freshwater > Lake | place: USA: Lake Mendota, Wisconsin...
CAATTAGATTTAGAGCATATGATGGTACTAATGATGGATTTATATTTGAAAATTCTGCTGAAAAATGTTTAATGTCAATTAGAGCAAGTGATGGATTAACACATGTTTTAGGTAATGTAGGCATAGGAACAACAAATACTTCATATACATTACATGTTATTGGTAATATTGGAGCAACTTCAGATATATCAGCATTTGCATCAGATATAAGGTTAAAGAATATCACAAACAAAATCAATAATCCATTAAACATAATAAATAATATTTCAGGGTTCTATTACAAATTTAATGAGATAGCACAAGAACATAATCTTGACCCTGATAATAAATTACATGTAGGTGTTAGCGCCCAGGATGTGCAAAGTGTCTTGCCGGAAATAGTTGAATTAGCTCCATTTGACACTAGCAATCTTCCTTCTGGAGAAAAGGTATCTAGAAGCGGGCAAAATTATTTAACTATCAAATATGATAAATTAACCCCTGTCCTCATAGAAGGTGTCAAAGAACTTCACAATCAAATAGAAACACAGAATAGCATCATATCACAACTCAAGGATAGCATAGAATATCTTAAGAATGAAATCAGTCTTTTGAAGCAATCATCCTAAAACCATATAAAAGAAATACATAATATATATGTAAATCCCTCAATACAAATCATCATGGATATCACTCACGCAACAGAAGAGACCACTAAGTCTGTCAAGGCCGTTCCAGTCAAGAAGGTTCTTGATGCATTTAACACTTCAGTAGATGTCAATCAAGATTACTCTTTGGATGATTTGAAGAAGCTCTTGGTTGCAGCATACAAGACCTCTTCAAAGAAGAGCAAGAGTAGCACTGAGAAGCGTGAACCTAGCAAGTACAACATCTTCGTAAAGAATGAGATGACAAGGCTCAAGTCAGAGCATCCTGACAAGACAAACAAGGAGATTATGTCTATGGCTGCTGCACTCTGGAACAAGAGCAAGGACACTGAGCCTGTAGTTTAGACATCCTGTTTATTTTTTTATTTATTCAACTATATAAATAAAACTCTCATAATATTATTCACATATGACACAAGATTTCAAGCTCAACACTGCCACAGTAGTAACAGCGTACTATGAGTTCAAGAAGAAGAAGCATCCTTCTGACAATTATTATAAATGGATGAAGAATTTCCTGAGTATTCCTTGCTATATGGTTATCTATACTGGAGATGAAGAAAGTGCAGCTAAAATTAAGGCTCTTCGCCCCAATCTAGAAGACAAAACAAAAGTCATCATTCTACCATTTGAAGACCTGCATTGTAGCCAATATATGGATTACTGGAACAAAGACTATGCACGCGACCACGAAAGGTACCATGACCCTGCATTATATATCATCTGGAATGAGAAGACTGCCTTCATCAAGCGTGCCAGAGACCTAAATCCATTTAATACTGAGTTCTATTGTTGGGCTGATATTGGTATGGTCCGCGAGGAATATTACCTGCAGTTCATTGATACTTTTCCCTCTAGTAAGATGTTAAGTATCTATGACAAAAACAAAGTATATTTATTGAACTTATATCCATACTCTGATGATGAAAAACTATCCATCAAAGATGCCTGTGAGAATTTCAGATATAGGAATAATACAGGTGCAGGCGTCATTATGTGCCATAAAGATATGGTTGATACTTGGTACAACACTTACTATAAAATGCTGGATAGATTTATGGAACTTAATCTTTTTGCAGGCAAAGACCAGAGCCTCATTAATTGCATTTGTCTTATCAATCCAGACCTAGTCAAACTCATAAGACCTCTCAATTCTCCAATAGATGTCTGGTTCTATATGCTCTTCTATTTCTCTGATTTTTATTATGAAACATTGCGATATATCCAGTAATCTACATAAGGTATACTAACATTTATACATATAACACAATGACCTCCCATGACTACAAGTTTTCAGTTGATTGGACCAGTACAAATGCTCCAGTATGGTACAAAGTACTAGAAAAATACAAGGACCAACATCACAGTAGTTAAATTGTAATTGCAAATACTTTCTTGAAATCTCTTTTCATATTCTCTCCATTATCCTATACCTTATTTTTTTATGAGCTTGCATGGTGTATGATAAAATTATGTACTCTTTCTTATATAGATGCATAACCCCTACTTCGTTTCATACTGCTACTTACTTTGCCAAGTGTAGGAACACTTTTAGCTGATCTATAGCTACTCATGCTACTCATGCTACTCATACCATTCGTGCTACTCATGCTACTCATGCTACTCATACCATTCGTGCTACTCATGCTACTCATATTACTGAAATAGCTGCTTGCAGCACGTGGTAAAGAAGGGTCTCCTCGAATCTTATAGCAACAAGGAATACCATACTTATTTACTCTAAGTATATATCCTACAGGGCATTCACCATCAACAGGCCTTCTGGGAACAGGACAACTCCTGCGTTTCTTTTCTTCAGGGTCTACAACCTTCTTTATTCTATAGCAGCAAGGTATACCATGTCGATTGGGTTTAACTTCATATCCTGGAGGACACTTTCCTTTTACTGGTCTCTTTTTCTTGGGACATTGATATTTTTGTTTCACATTTTTGTTCTTAATATCTTCATTTTCACCAATGCTGATATCAGATATACCAGATTTGGGCGTAGTCGGGCTCTTAGACCTTGGATTTTTATATGTATTCTTGAAGAGATGATAATCAAGTGCTACTGTTTTTAGGGCCTTTTCACCAATCTCTACGTTCTTGTATTTTTGAGGAATTATTTCATCATATATTTCCTCGTCTGCAGTTTTCTGTACTAGTCCATCTGGTTTATGTATCATTTTATAGTAGTGAATAGTGACCTTTCTCTTCAATGGCATATCCCTCTTTTCATCAATACCAGCATGAGAGCAATATCGGATTACTCTGCCTTCAACTTGATTTTTCGATGACATATTCCATACAGGGTCCATAATATGCATATCCTGTACTTGCAAAAAACTAATTCCCTCCTTGATTGCAGGGCTCCCCAATACTACCTTGATATACTTGCCAAACAGATTTTTAGGGCTATTCATTAAAGATTTCATCATGGTCTTCTTGTCATCTTTTGTACTTCCAGACCATACTGCATATACTTTATATTTGTATTGTTCCCATTCAGCTTCATTACTCAAAGATTTTTCAACATCCAGAATATTATGCCATCCATGTATCTTTAAAATCTTTTCAATGATTTCAATGCTCCTACCTATAAAATTAGTATATACTACCTGCTTACCAATATTCTTCTCCAAATTTTCCACAAGCATCTTTATCTTTGGCGCATTTTCATCTATATTTTTCTCGTCAATTTGATTTTTATCCAACAAACATAACTCTGATAATCTTTGTTTCACCAAAAAAGCATCTTCATTATCAATAATATCTTCATCCACTGTATCACTAGAATCACGTCGTTTTTTATTGAGTTCATTTACTACTTTGTCTTGGCTTTCTGTTAACATTATGTTATGATACTTGTATTCTACCACAGGATAGGCATTCTTGCTTATTCCGGGAAAATAGCTCACCTTTCCTCGAAGTAGTTCAATCAATTCTCGTAATGTATTCTTCTTAGGCAGTTCTACTTCAGGTGTCATAATCTTGACAAACTCTCGTAACTGTTCCAATTTATTGAAGATTGGTGTGGCAGTTAAATATACGAATCTGCAACTGGGATCACAATATCGCACTATCAAATTCATCAAAATAGCATTCATACCTTTCGCTTGTATAGGTGTCTTAGTCCTTCTATCTTGGTGCAGTAATGTACCACTCTGATATATCTTTTCATATATCTTGATATCATATTTGGTAGAAAATACATTATGTACCTCATCTATTATAATGATATTGTTCTTGGTCCATTTTTGAATATAGCCAATGATGTTTTCCTGCCCTTTCCTCATTTCTTTGGTGAAACCGTCATAGGTAAGTATTTTGTACTTTTCTTCAATCCTTGTCATGAAGGCTCTCCTAATTCTTGCTTTTTCTCTTGCATTCTCAGAAGTCTTGTATGTAATAAAATCTTCTTTTGAAATATATTTGTTAAATCCACAGGGACTGATAAGCTCGTCCAAAAAGTTTGTCATCAAACGAGCCGGCAAAATAATAGTGGCCCTTGGTTTCGTACTTGATGAAACAGATGTTTCCATGTACGCTTCCGCTACTGTAATAGCAGTACATGTCTTTCCAGATCCAATCTCATGATAAAATAGCAAGCTCTTCCAATCCTTCACTTGTGTCACATAATCCTTCAAAAACTTTTGTTGGACTTGCAGCTGAAACTCACCGTCTTTATGCAGGCAAATTTCATCCATGCTTCTTTCATCATTTTCTTGTTTATAGCTTGTGAATGATTTATAAACCTGATACCTACTATTCATCTAATTTTATCATATATTTATTTGCATAATTCCTTGCAAAATACTAAATAGATAAGATATATTGATATGAAATTAGCTATCCAACACCACATTGAACCCCAAGTCAACGTATCACTATACAATATATAAATTACAAATATTGTAATTACAATGATAATAGCCATTACATACAGTTTATTCAAAATAAAAGGCATCAGTAGGAAGAAAAACCATATCAAAAATAAAGGAAGGGAAGGCTGTAGCCAATACCATGCTAAATGACCGTTGGAAGCCTTTTTACTGACAAACACAAAAGTACCTGTTGGTAAAAATACAGACATAAGTAAAACATAGACAATAAGTGCATATGGTATGACATATCTATTTGGCTCTTCTATTGTCAATATGCAAAAAATTGGTTGCATACAAATAATAACAAGGGCTATTTGCGACAGTAGTCTATTCGGTAATGTTTTCGTCCAAATAAAATATTCAATCAGTTGTATAATACTATATGACTGGATAAACAGTAGATATGGCAAGCTCAAAACACCATTCATATAAGCAAATATGCATGCAAAAAGATTGAATATATAAGTATTGATTGATACACTGCTGTTCCAGCACATAAGTACTTATCTTGTAAGATATAAGATAAAAAATAATAGATTAAATTAGAGTTTTATTGGATAAATCCAATGTCTACATTTTCCTATGATAAAATACCATTTGGTGTGAAAGCTTCTAACCTAGCTGCTGTAGCGAACTTCTCTTCCACACTAGATGATTCTTATATTCTCATGATTGCCAATAACTGCAACACGCCCGTATACAATAATCCCAATTCCTATGACACTGTATACAATAGTTTCACTAATGCAGCCCTGTTTGGTGCAAGTCTTATTACAGCAAATCAGCACGAGGCCTATATTGCAGTCAGAAGCAATGATACTATTAAGAAAATAGCACAATTTAACAAAACTAATACTACAATAAATGCAAATATAGTGCCTTTTGCAAATAGTGCTTTTAATTTGGGCTCATCAACTATAAAATGGAAGGATATTTATGCAACCAATATATATGGCGATGCATCTCATCTAACCAACGTCAACATATCAGACAGAACCACTGACAATTTGCCAGAAGGAACTAATCATTTATATTATACAGACCAGCGTTTTGATACTAGGCTAGCTAGCAAAACTCTTGACACACTGCAAGATGGCACTAAGAACAGATTTATCATCCATGATAATTACAAAGGGAACTTCAATGTGGAAGGAACACTTAGTGCTTGTAATCTAGTCATTGAAGGAGACACAACTGTCCTTAATACAACCCTTTATCAGAGTGAAAGAATGGAGATAGCAAATGATGCTTCTGGCGCAGCTCTCAAAGTCACGCAAAATGCAATTACCGGGGATGCACTGCAGGTATATAATAATACAACACTTGCATTCTCCATCACCAATGAAGGAAATGTAGGTATAAACACAGAAACTCCCGGATACCATATGGATGTAAATGGCACAGCTAGGGCAGTAGCCTTCATAGGTGATGGTTCCAATATAACAAACATAAATCTGGCAGACAAATCTACATTACATCTCAAGGAGGACACAAAAGGCTCAAATCTATACTTTACACCACAGCGGGCAGGATTGATAGCAGAGGCATCCAATATCCATACATCAAATTATATAACATCTGTCAATAATGCATTCAATGACAAATTTGACACTAGACTCTTAACCAAGACATTGGATAACATTCCAAACGGGACTAGCAACAAATGTATAACAAATAACACATATACAGGTTCTTTGAATGTTACACAAACATTAACAGCTTATGACCTGGTTGCAACAAATTCGTTTGTATTCAACAAAGTAGTAGAACAAACTATAAGCCAAGCAAGCACAACAGTTATATATAATGAGAGTGTAGGCCCTGCCTTGAAAGTAGTGCAAAATGACACTGGAAAGATTTACAAAGTTTTGGAAGTATATTCTGGTACAGATATAGCTCTTTCTATTATAAATAATGGATATGTTGGTATCAATAAGATAGCACCTGCATATAATCTCGATGTTAATGGTACTGCAAATGCTACCTATTTCAGAGGTGATGGTTCTTCCATAACAAAAATCAATTTGGTTGACAAATCTACGCGCTATCTTGCAGAAGATCCGGGTGGTTCTAATTTGTATTTTACACCACAGCGTGCTGCTGCAGTGATAGATATGTCAAATATAGATACTTGTAATTTTATTCAAAGTACTAGTAATCAAATTGCCAGATATTTGCAAATAACAGATACCAATGTCAGCAACTTCACAAAACATCAAGTCGCATATGCTTCAGAAAACTCATCTAATTTTGTAAAAACTACAAGCAATTTGCTAGCAACATATATCAATACACTCGCAACAACCCTTGAAAATATTACAACGAAAGATGTTGCAGAAGATACTAATCTTTATTATACTGATGAACGATTTGATACCCGTCTGTTATCGAAAACTCTTGATGAGATCCATCAAGGAACAAGCAATCAGTTTATTCTTAACAACAATTTTAAAGGAAACTTGAATATAGAAGGGACACTCAGTGCTTGCAATCTAGTCATAGAAGGAGAGGCAACTGTGCTTAATACAACTTTGTATGCCACAGAGCGTTTTGAAATTATGAACCAAAGCCCGGAACCTGCTTTGAAAATTACTCAACTTTCTCTAGATTCTGCTATTCAAGATATAGTCCAAGTTTATAACAATACAGATGCCATTTTGAAAATTAATACAGCAGGATTAATAGGCATCCATAAAGCAGAGCCTCAGTATACTCTTGACATTGATGGCATCCTGCATGCAACGTCAATCATAGCGGATGGAGAAATGATAACGAATATTAATCTTTCAGATAAGTCTACATTACATCTCAAAGAAGACCCTGATGGTTCCAATTTATATTTTACACCAGAACGCGCGGGCATTATCGCAGAAGCATCAAACGTCCATACATCCAATTATGTTCTCTTTACATCCAATGCTCTCTTGAATATCATAAGAGATACAGATAGAAATCTGTCTAATTATGTCACTACTACATCAAACATGCTAATGCATATATTAACAACCTTGGACGTTCATCAATCAAACTATGTCCTAGCAACATCTAATTTAATCACTGATATGATGCTACAAAGGGATAGTAATCAATCCAATTATGTGCTTATCACATCCAACGACATCCTATCTATCATGATATCAAATGATACAAATCAGTCTAATTATCTTACCAAATCATCCAATACTATCATAGATATTATCAGGCTATTCGATGTGAATCAGTCCAATTATGTTACATCAACATCCAATTCCATGATAAATAGAATTGAGACTGTAGATGCAAATCAGTCTAATTATATTACTGCAACATCCAATGAACTGATTGATACAATCATGCATTTGAATGCAAATCAATCCAACTATGTTCTGAGTTCCTCGAACCTACTTACAAATATGATGCTAGAACTAAATAAGAATCAATCCAACTATGTTCTAAGGTCATCCAATGCACTAGCAAACATGGCAATAGTATTGAATACAAATCAGTCAAATTATGTTCTACGGTCATCCAATAATCTAGCCAATCTAATAGCATTGCTAGATAGAAATCACTCGAATTATGTTAGATCCACATGCAATCTCATTTCGCGAGAAGTCAATCGGACATATACAGAATCTATAGCATATACACAAGCAACAGCAGATACATTGAATAATGCGTTAAACAGGGGTCTCAATAGTATTTCTACATTTGTCAACTCTACATCAAACTTGTTGGCAACAAACACTAATTTCTTGAATAGCTTGATGTCAAATTATGTGCGGGACACATCCAATGAGCTTGTTCGGACGCAGAATAGAAATGATGTACTAACATCAAATTATATTGCTGCAACATCAAATGTTATCACAAGACACCTAACAGAGAATGAAAGAAACTCATGTAATTATATTCTAAGCGTTCGGAATATATCTGCAGCAAATATATCAGATACATCCAATTATGTATTATCGATAGATAATGCTATAACATCCCATATATTGGCAAATGAGGTTAATACTTGTAATTATATTCAAGAAACAGGCAGAAGCATTCACGAAAGAGTATCCGAACTTGATACAAATCAAATCAAGGAAGCTGGCAACCTATATTACACAGATGAGCGATTTGACATTCGACTTTTCAGCAAAACATTAGATACAATACATCAAGGAACTAGTAATCAATTCATTGCAAATAATAATTTCAAAGGCAATCTGAATATAGAGGGTACATTGAGTGCCTGTAATTTGGTTATTGAAGGTGATACAACAGTTTTGAATACCACAACATATCAGACAGAGAGTTTGGAAATAATTAATGCAGGGACTTCATCCACTTTAAAGCTCACGCAAACAGGATTTTACAATATACTAGAAGCATATAATGACACTCAATTAGTTTTTAAGATTACTGACACAGGAAGCGTTGGTATCAAAGTCTCAGAGCCAGCACACGAACTAGATGTCGCAGGGACTATTCAGGCTTTTCAGTTTAAAGGGGATGGCAACTTAGTTACTAATATCAATTTCTCAGATAAATCAACAAGATACTTGAAAGAAGACCCTGGAGGTTCTAATCTATATTTTACAGCGGAACGTGCAGGTACAATAGCACTTGCTTCAAACGTCCATGCATCAAATTATATTCTCGCGCAGAGTAATCTGATAAGCAACCATGTACTTCTGAATGAAATAAAAACGTGCAATTATATCGAACGGACATCTAATCTCATAGTGCAACAATTTTCAAAAGCTGCTATAGATAATACAGATTATGTTGATGCAACATGTAATCAGATTTTATCTCAAATAATACCTTTAGTCTTAACAAATGATTCAAATGTATCAAATTATGTGTCATCTACTAGCAATATCATAATCAATTATGTATCAAACACTATATCCAACACTACAACAAACATATCTAATTTTGTAAGACAAACATGCAACCTTATTTTTGATACAACTGCAGCGAGCCTGTATAAAACATCCAATAATATTCAACATTTCATATCATACACATCGAATGATATTCAAGCCTATATAGCATATACATCAAATATTATTGTGAATCAGCTGATATATTACGATAGCAATGCATCTAATTTTGTTTCTCTTACGAGTAATAATATCACATCAAGAATATCTATTTTAGATATTCGTCAATCCAATTATATTGCTAGCACAAGCAATAACATCATTGGCTACATAAATCAATTGAATTCAAATCAGTCTAATTACACACTATCTGTTTCAAATATTTTAGCAGCCAGTATATCCAATATAGATGCAAGACAATCCAACTATTTGCAGACGACCTTCAGCAATCTCAATAGAAGTTTGTTGAACGTGATAGCATACAGTAATCTCAATTTATCCAATTATGTTGCAGCAACTTTAAGTAATTTAATCAACACTGACATCCGGCAATCAAACTATACGTGTAATGTATCCAATATTTTGGTTACCAGGCTTGTGAATCTTGAAATGTCTCAATCTAATTATATCATAAATACATCAAATAGACTAGCCACAACTGCTTTTCTATATCATACAAATCAATCGAATAATGTTGCATCTGCATATATTCAATTAAGAGATTTCATCCTATTGAGGGATAGCAGCCAATCCAACTATGTAGTTAGTACTGCTGATAGATTAGAACGAAAAATAAATCTCAATGATACCAATATTTTTAATTATGTTATATCAACTAATAATTCTTTGATAAGTTCAATATCTACCAATAATAGGAATCAATCGAATTATGTTGCAAGTACATCTACGCAGATATATGCGAAAATTAAATCAATGGATGACTATGACAATTTTTTGTTTAATAGGACAGACTTCTTAACAAAAATGTTATCAGCAACAAACAATACTGTTTTTAATAATAATGTCAATCAATCAAACTATACCAGAACTGTTAATGATATCTTACGAAACAACTTAGCTGCCACAAGCAATACAATAACAGCCTTTACAGTGAATTATGTGACAGGTGAATTGAGGAATACGAGCAACCAGATTAGCAATAGGATTACAGATACTAGCAATACAATAACAGCCTTTACAGTGAATTATGTGACAGGTGAATTGAGGAATACAAGCAACCAGATTAGCAATAGGATTACAGATACTAGCAATAGGATAACAGACTATATGATGAATTATGTCACTGTAGAATTGAAGAATACGAGCAACCAGATTAGCAATAGGATTACAGATACCAGCAATACGATAACAGACTATATGATGAATTATGTGACTGTAGAATTGAAGAATACGAGCAACCAGATTAGCAATAGGATTACAGATACCAGCAATACAATAACAGACTA
>Ga0164293_10005414_pt1 | contig 10856 bp, 5 predicted proteins | sample GEODES118metaG_FD_111487 | JGI IMG/M metagenome (GOLD analysis project Ga0164293, IMG submission 111487) | Eutrophic lake water microbial communities from Lake Mendota, Wisconsin, USA - GEODES118 metaG | ecosystem: Environmental > Aquatic > Freshwater > Lake | place: USA: Lake Mendota, Wisconsin...
TTCATTGTATAAATGTTTTTCAATCGGGGTATGCAGAAAGTCAGCAAGATGTATCTAATTTAATGGAATATAGACCTTCTAGAGATCTTATTATTAAATACGATTATCACTCTAAACAATATAATGAGTCTTAAAACAGCGATATAATAGTATTGAGGAAACAGCCCCACTTTTCCTTATAAAAAGGAGGGTGAAATAAAATATGGCAAATTTAGGTAATAGCAATCAAATTATCGTAGGTGCCGCTCGTCTGTTCGTGTCAAAAGGAACAGGTGGAAAAGGTGCTTTAAAGTATTCACAAGGTTCTGGTTCAGCAGCAGTTTACAACTTCTCTGGCTCAGGCAGCGTATCTGGTATTCCTCCATTCGCAAACGGAACACCGTTTGCAGACACAATGGAAGCAGCAACAGATTACAACAACGTTGGATACACCATGAATGGTTTGGAATTACAATTCCAACCAGACTTTGGTGAAGTTCAAGTTGATCAATTACTTGACGTAGCAAAACTTTACAAACAAGGTATGCAAGTTAACTTAGCAACAGCATTCGCTGAAGCAACACTTGAAAACCTATTGTTAGCAGTTGCTGCTCCAAGCACAGATAAGTATGATGGTGCAACAGAAGATACATTAATTCTAAATTCTGGTGAATTAGGTGCAGTTCCAGTTGAACGAGCAATCGTTGCAATTGGTCCAGGATCTGGAGACCCAGATGCAATTGGTGCATCATCAGTAGAACGCGTATATGTAGCACACCGTGCACTTTCAATTGAAAGCGTAACAGTTTCTGCAAAGCGTGATGAACCATCAATGTTTGAAGTATCATTCCGTCTACTTCCAGCAGCAAACGGATCTTACGGTAAAATCGTAGACCGCGTACGTGGTTAATAACAAAAACTAAATAGACACTTAGCCCATCTCTCTTTTCGAGAGGTGGGTTTTGTGCTATAATTTTATATATATCCATAGGAGGATAAATGGCAACAAGTGTCTATGAAGTTGTAGAAGTTGAATTACTAGACGGTACTAAAGTAACAATGAAACCTTTAAAGATCTCTTTATTAAGAGATTTTATGAAAGAGTTTCAAAAAATATCAGATGCATCAATTGCTGAAGACAACATTAAATCAATGGATCTTCTAGTAAGTTGTGCTGCAATCGCTATGAGACAGTATGATGAAAAATTAGCAGATAAAGCAAAACTTGAAGAGATTATTGATTTACCAACAGTTTATAAAGTAATTGAAGTGGCTGCAGGAATTAAGTTGAACGACCCAAACGCACTAGCGGCGGCTCTAGTTGGGACGAACTAGATCTAGCCGATATAGAATCCAAAGTATTTCTTTTAGGTTTCTGGAAGAATTACGAAGAACTTGAGGATTCACTATCTCTACCTGAGTTGATAGAAATAATATCAACAAAGAGAGACGAAGATTATGAAAATAAAAAATTCTTCGCTTCCTTAAAAGGAATAGATTTAGATAAAAGTTCTAAGTCGTCTCAAGATGCTTGGGAACAAATGAAGGCAAGGGTTTTCAGCAAAGGAAAAACCTCTAATCCTAACGATATAGTAGCACTACAAGGTTCTGCTGCAAGGCAAAAAGGCTTTGGAATCGGACAAGGGTTAGACTATGAGGTGATTAGTTAGTGGCTGACGTAGCCAAAGGTATTATTGACATTGAGATCAATACTGGTAATGCCGCTGCCCAATTAAAGGCTTTACAACAACAAATTAATGCTTTTACCCTTTCGGTAAATAAAAACAATGCATTTCAATCAAATGCTACTGCAAAATATACAAGTGAACTAAAAGATTTAATAAACGCAAGCAGATTCTTTACAGCAGAAACAGTAAAGATGAGAACATCTGCTGGTGCTCTTGATGCTACCTTAAGAAAAGGTCAAGGAACTCTTGGTCAATTCTTTAATGCCAAGTTTAATAGAAACAGTGCTTTATTTGCAGAGACTATGGGTCTTGCATCAGAACGTGCAAGAACAATGCAAACTCAATTTATTGCAACTACTGGTGCTTCCAGAGGTATGCAAGAAGCATTGGCTATCAGACCACTTGCAGCATTTAGTTCAGAGATGGCAATCGCTTCTCAAAGATCTCAAATTCTTACATCGATGTTCAAACAAGGAACAACACAATTAATTAATTTTGGTAAAAACGTACAGTGGGCTGGTCGCCAGTTGATGGTTGGTTTTACATTACCACTAACGGTATTTGGAACTACTGCAGGAAAAACCTTTATGGAATTAGAAAAACAAGCAGTAGCATTTAAAAAAGTTTATGGAGATATCTTTACAACTCCAGCAGAATTACAAGGAAACCTTGAGTCAGTTATGGCTCTTGGTAGAGAATATACAAAATATGGAATTGCAGTTAAAGATACAGTAGGGCTGGCTGCTCAGGCTGCAGCAGCAGGTCGTAGAAATAAAGACTTGACAGATGCTGTAACTCAAGCAACAAGATTAGCAACCCTTGGTCAAATGAATCAAAACGAAGCCCTTGATACTACTATTGCTTTACAGAGTGCATTTAGACTTAGCGGTCAAGAACTAGCAGATACAGTTAACTTCTTAAACATGGTAGAAAACCAAACAGTTGTTAGTTTACAAGATTTGGCTGCAGCAATTCCTCGTGTTGCTCCAGTTATTCAAGGTTTAGGTGGAGACGTAAAAGATATGTCAGTATTTCTAGCAGCAATGCAAGAAGGTGGAGTATCAGCAGAACAAGGTGCTAACGCATTAAAGTCAGGTCTTGGATCTTTAATTAACCCAACAAAAGCAGCAACCCAAATGCTTGCTGGATTTAACATTAATCTTGATGCTATCATTCAAGCAAATCGTGGTGACCTCATGGGTACGGTTATGGAATTTGGAAAAGCACTACAAACATTAGATGAATTTTCAAGACAACAAGTTTTAGAACAAGTATTTGGAAAGTTTCAATATGCACGTCTAGGAGCATTATTTGAGAACATTGTTAGAGATGGGTCTCAAGCAAATCAAGTATTGCAAACAATGGGCTTTAGTTCTGAGCAACTAAGACAAACAGCAGAAAAAGAATTAGGGGTAATCGAAAATTCTTTTGGTGTTCAATTAATCGCGGCTATTGAAAAATTTAAATTAGCAATTGCACCTATAGGACAACTATTTGTTGAACTTGCTATTCCTGTTGTAAATTTTATTACTAGTATTGTTGATAAATTTAATAGTCTTCCAGATTTTACAAAGAAATTTATAGCATTTGCAACTATTATTACTGGTCTTGTTATTCCTGCTGGAACTATGTTCTTTGGTTTATTAATGAACTTAAGTGGAACTCTTGCAAAACTTTTACAATCTGTTGGAATATTTTCTAAAGGACTAATGAAAGGTGGACTCCTTGGTGGAGTTCAAGCACTAACACAATCAATGAAGTATATGTCACTTGAAGAAATAGATGCTGCTATTGCTGCAAAACAATTAGGTGCTGCAACAATGTCTGCAAACGATGCTTTCCGTGCTCAAGTTACTTCTGCTGATAACGCTAGGGCTGCAGTTAAAAACTTAGGAGATACTTACCAATACTTAATATCAAGAATGGCAGAGGCTGCTGGATTATCTAAAGTTACTTTTGCAACACCAGGTACAGCAATGCAAACAGCACAAGCAAGATCAAGAAATATTAAAGGTGCATTTCCAAGAAGATTTGCTACTGGTGGACCAGTTCCAGGAAGTGGAAATCAAGATACAGTCCCAGCAATGCTTACCCCTGGAGAATTTGTTGTAACAAAAGATGCAACTAAGAGTATAGGTACAAAATTTTTAGAAAGATTAAATATGGGTGGAGTTGCTGGATATGAAGATGCTGGAGAAGTAGCACAAATAGAAAATCAAAAAAATCTTAATATATTAAAACAAGAACAAGAGGCAAGAAATAGTATTGGAATTAAATCAGGAAAGTCATCACCATCTCAAGCAAAAAAGTTTAGTTCATCACTTGAACTTACACACTTAGGATCTGATGGAGATTTTGTTAAACCATCTGGAATTTCTGTAGGTCAAGAAAAAATATTTAATAAAATTGGAAAATTTGCAACGCAACAAGAAGGTTTTACAGCATTTTTGCCTAGAGAAATAAATCAAGGATTAAGAAATGGTGTTGGAAGTGGAGTAAAAGCATCAGATTTATTAGAATATTTAAAAAATACTCCAGCAAGTAAAACATTTGGACCATTAGATAGAGTGTTAAATAAAACTGGTAAGCCAATAGGTTCAGATAGAGTTCAAGCAGAAGTAATCAAAAAATTAGAATTAATGGTAAAAGGTGGTAGAGGAGATCAATTACTATTTGACAAACACGTAGGTCCAATATATCAAAGAGTAATTAAAAAATTATATCCTGAAACATATTCGTTATTAAAAAGACCTATGCAATGGAGAGCGGATACAAAAGAAATTTACAAAAAAATAGGAATATCAAAGCCAGCAGATATTGAAGATTCTAGAACTATGACAAATCTTAGAGCAAAAGGTCTTGTTGTTTTAAATAAAGGTCAAAAGTTACAAGCAGATATTACACAAGAACAAAAAAATAAATTTGTTAAAAACTTACCAAAGGGAGGTATTGGTGTTTTTAGAAATAAATCAGGAAAGGTAAGTTTTATAGGAAGAGATGGAACTATAATTGGAGCAAGTTATACTGGTGGGGCACAAATTCCATCAGCACTAGCAGGATTAAGAAATATATTAGTAACAAAAAATAAAGGTGGGAATATAGATAGTGATGGAACTCAGGCATCACTATTAACACCTGGTGAGTTTGTTGTAAATAAAGATGCAGCCGCCGCTAATAGACCATTCCTTGATGCATTAAATGCTGGTAAAGTTAAAAAGTTTGCAGAAGGAACACAAGCAGAAAGAAACCAAAGATTTAAAAATATTACTGGAAGATCAGTATCTTCAGCAAGAATGGGTGCTATAGGCGGAAAAATTGGTGGAGTTGCTGGAGCAGCAGCATTTCCAGGTCTTATTGCTGGTGGAGCATTACAAGCAAGTTCTAATCAAGCAGCAAGTTCAATTGGTGGCGTAGTTACTGCAGCATCAACTGCAGCAATGGCATTTCAAATGTTAGGTCCAGTAGTTAAAAAACTTGCTCCAAGAATGGCGATGCTTGGCGGTGCTATTGGTGGTACAGTCGTAGGTGTTGCGGCACTTGGTTTAGTTACCTATAAAGTTATTGAACAAATGAATAAGGTAAGAGACTCTGGAGCAGAATTAACTAGAGCAATGTATGGATCATCAGAAACTGTTGATAAAATGGCTAAGGCTTTTGGAAGACAATCTGCAAGTCAAACATTAACTTCAAATCGTGCACAGGCTGCTGGTGGTGCAGTTTCAACACAAGCACAAGCAGCGGCAGATCAATTTATGCAAACAGATATTGCAAAAGAAATGCTTGCTGATATAGAAACAGTTAAAGCCGCTGGTGGAGATGCAGCACTTGCTGTTAGAAATCAATTAGCAAGAAGCATTATGGCTGGAGTTATTACACCAGAAGAAGCCAGAGGAGTAGCAATAAGTTTAGGAAATGCTCTTAATGATCAAAAGTTAGCGGTAGATGTATCTGCTCAATTAAAAAGTTTAGTAGGAACAAATGGTGAATTAATTCAAAATAATCAAATGCAAATATATGCTGACATTATTCCTAGATTTAATCAAACTGAAATTGAAAATACTGCTGAAGATTTATATGCACAACAAACTGGTGGATTTATGGGAACGATAGGTTCATTCTTTGATAATAAAGAATTAGAAGTTCAAAAAATTGCTATTAATGACATTGCAGAAAGAACAGCAACAGCAGCAACTATGCAAAAAGAAGCAGTTGATGCTGTAACTATAGCATACGAGGCTGGCACTATTAAAGTAGATGAATATAATAAAAAAATAAATGAGTTATCAACAATATCAGAAGCAGCCGCAAACTCTGGACTATCTGCAATCGCTGATCAATTAGGTGTAACAGTAGAAGAGTTAGATAAAATTAAAAAACAAAAGTTTACAACTGGTGGAAAAGGTGGAGTTGTATCTGCACCTACTGGACAAGCACAACAAGTACTTGCCGCAACAAAAGAAATGGAAAAAGCAGCACAAAACTCTTTAACAAACGCTCAAGTAGATAAAAAAGTTAGTGATCAAATTATAAAAGGATTGCAAGATGAAGATATTAAAACTCAATTTGAAATACTTGGAGCAATTGCTGGAGGAGCAGTTGGTCCAGAGTTAGCAGCAAAAATTAAAGAAATTACTGGTCAAGATTTAGGTAATGTATTTGGTTCAAAAGGTCCACCAGCGGGAGGTCCAAGTGCTGTTACAGGAACTACTCCTGGTACTACTGATACAGACTTTCCAACCCCAGAAGGTCAAAAATCTAAAATTGAATTATTAAAAGAGTCAATTGTTCAAACAAAAGAATATGGAAAAGCGTTAGATTATTTAATTAAATCAGGCTTAAGTCCAGAAGCAGTTGCTACATTAGATGCAGCAACAGCAATAGATATAATGAAGGGAAAAAGAAAAGACCTAGTTAAATCAATTAATGATCAGGCTATTGCACAAAGAGTCTTGCAGAATGTTTTAAAGTCAAAAGATGAAAGAAGGGTAGATGTTCTTAATGCTGAAAATGATGCAATAGATAATAATATAAACTTAATTCAAGATCAAATAAATGCAGTTAATAGATTAAATGAACTTGATCAAAGACAAATTAGTTCAAGACAAAAAGGTTTAGATGAACTTTCAAAGAAAGAAACAGCAGTTAATAAAGTTTACAACGATAGGGTAAGTGCTCTTACTAGAGTTAAAGAAGCCAATGCTCAAGTAACTCAACAACAACAGGACAGAGTTAATCTTGCTTCAGCATTGACTGGTGGAGATATTGCTGCTGCAGCCCAAGCCGCTGCAACTATGACAGAAAATTTTGCATCAGGTCAAATAGATCAAGCACAAGCAGATTTAGATCTTCAAAGACAAAGAGAGGTTGAAGCATTAACGGTATCTGTAAATGGTCAATTATTAACTAGACAACAAATAGAGTCACAGATTGATGTATTTAATGAAAGAATATATCAAAGAAACTTAGCAACATTACCTTTACAAGATCAAATATTTACAAAAGAGCAAGCAAAATTAACAATACAAAGAGAGATTGATGGAATTCAACTTAATATTAGAAAGAAACAAATAGAAGAAGAAGCAAGGGTTGGAAGATTAAAAGGTTACTATAAAGATATTGCTTATTGGATTAACCAAGCATCTAAAAAATCATATCAAGAAATTAATTCTGGAGGTGTTGTAGGAAAAGCATTTGGAGGTTTATTAAAATATACATCTAATGAGCCAGCACCAGGAATGGCAATGGGTGGAAAGATGAGGAAGTATGCAGTTGGAAACATTGTTCCAGGGCTTGGAAATACAGATAGGGTTCCAGCATTACTTACACCAGGAGAATTTGTTGTTAGAAAGTCAGTAGCATCAGAAAATATGGATATGTTAAAAGCATTAAATGGAGATGTGTTCCCATCAATAAAAGGCGGAAATCCTTCAGTAGATTTAGGCTCTGTACCTACAACACAAGCAACTATAAATAATACTCCAGTGTATACTTATAATGTAAACGTAAATGTTCCAAATACAGATGCTTCTCCAGAACAAATAGCAAATGTAGTTGTAGCAAAACTTAGAAGAACATCAGATGCAAATTTAAGGAGCAGTAGATTTTAATGGCTACATCAACATATTTTCAAAATAGATTTCAATATGCAAGACCACAGGCTATAGCATGGGCTAATTCATATACAATAAGTGGTGGATTATTTCTTCCAGAAGGTAATACTGAAGGAGAAGACTTTTTAATTTTATCTGATCATAATAGAAGTGATATTAATTTTACAAAACAAAGATTAGAAAATAAACAAAGAATGATTTCAGGAGCAATGCGTTCATACCACATTGCAGATAAGGTTAACGTATCATGGTCTTGGGAAATGCTTCCATCAAGAGCCTTTAGTGGTGACCCTGGATTTGATTCTTCTGGACTACAAACATATTCAGCAACTGAATACACAGCAGACGGAGGAGCAGGAGGGGTTGACATAGTTAAATGGTACGAAAATCACCCTGGCTCTTTCTTTATGTTTTTAGCATACGATAGATTTGATAGATTTGAAAGTGTTCCATATTCACATTTAGGACAATATAATGAGGTAGTAGAAGTTTATTTTTCTGACTTTGATTATTCGGTTATTAAAAGAGGTCCAACAACACATGATTTTTGGAATATATCGGTAGCAGTTGAGGAAGTATAATGTTTACAGATGAAGACTTATTAGATCATCTCCAAACAGTAAATACCTTACAAATAGAATCACTGGTAACTGCTGAATGGAATCTTAATGATTTACAGGAAATAAATAATTATGGAAACTATAGATATAGACCAAACGATTCTGCATCTCCAATATACAACGCACTTATTTCTTCTTATGATAGTAATGATGAAGGTAATTTTTATTTAGATTCTTTAGAGTCAACAGTTATATCAGAATATGCTGTTGATAATAATGATGCATCTTTATTGTTTACTACCCCAGAAGTTGATAGGTCTTTATACTTTTCACTAAAAGAATGTTTTCAACCATTTAGACCAAGATCGGGTATTAATAAAGCACTGTTCTTTAATGATAAGTATGTTGATAATATAACTTCAGCAAGAAGACCAAGATACTATTTTGCATCTAGATATGATAAATTTAAATACTGGAATTCATATAGAAAAGAACTATATAAAGCAAGTGCTAGTGCAAACTTTATTAGTAAAGAAAGAGGTATATCAAGTCAATCTGATGTAAATGAAGTAGGTTATGAAATTGAAGATACAGTACCATTTATAGTTTATGAGGATGATTTTGCTATTAATAGAATAGTTGTTAAAATGCAAACTAACTTAGCAGAGTCATCAAAAGGTTTAGTAAGAAATGTTTTAGATGGCGTAAGTTTAGAAGATCCTTTAGGAGATAGAACTAAGTCAAGCATACCAAAACGTTGGAAGATTCAATATCTAGATCAAAGTAATAACTGGATAAATGCTATATCATTTGACGAGGACAGCACAAGAAGAGATGGAACTGATGTTGTTAAATGGGATGGGTATACAGAAATTTATTATGGCTTGATTGTGCCAGATGACTATAAAAATAATTTTAATTTAGTAGATAGTTTAAGTTCAAGTGCATTTTTAGTTAATGGACTTTTAGCAGGAGAGTCATATTTAGTTGGTTCAAACATAAATAATGCTGGAGAACTTTATATTTGGAATGGATCATCTTGGGATATATCCGTACCAGAGTATGGTTTTTCTTTGGTAGAAGATGATGACACAAAAAGAATTGGAATGGTTAGAACATTAGTTGATCCAGAATACTTTGATACTGATGGGGTTAGAACGTATAGGGAAGTAAAGTATATACGAGGTTTGCGGGTAGTGGTAGAAACAATGTATGGACCTAATACTACTTTTGATTTAATAGAATTATCTCCTAGGTTAAAAGCAGATATATCAAACTATGTAGTATCATTTGAAACAAATAGATCTTTGGCTAAGTCAAATACTGGTTTGCCAGTGGGTGGATTAGTTGCCTCTAATGGTCAAATTAATTTAATGAACTATGATGAAACTTTTAGTGAAAACAATGAAGATAGTCTTATTCAAGGACTATTAAAACCAAATGTAAAGTTTGATTTTTATGAAGGAATTTTAGATGTAAATGGATTTGATAAATTTATACCAATTAAAACTTTATACTCAGAAGAGTTTCCTGTAGTTGTAGGTGGATTATCTGATATATCAGTTTCACTTAGAGACAGTTATTTTAGATTTGAAACAGCGGTAGCACCTTCAATATTATTAAACAATACTACACTTACAAAAGCAGTGGCAGTTTTATTAGATAATGTTGGATTTAGTAATTATATATTTAAAAATATAACAACAAAAAATGATCCAGTTATTCCGTATTTCTTTGTTGAGCCAGATGCTTCAGTTTCAGAAATATTGGAAAGGCTTTCTGTTTCAACACAAACAGCAATGTTTTTTGACGAAAACAATGATTTTGTAATAATGACAAAAGATTATCTACTGCCAGAAACAGCAGATAGGTCAACTGACTATATTTTATACGGAGAAAGAACAGCCGTATCTAGTGGATCAGTTTTACCAAACATTATTAGTGTAGAAGGGGTAGAAACAAAGATTCTTAATAATGGAAAAATTAACTATATTACTAGATATATTCAAAGATCTGCAGCATCATTATCTCAAGCAACTAAAGTTGATGAAGATAGAACTTACATATATAAACCAGTTTTATTATGGGAAGTTGGAAATGATATAGCAACAAAAACAATTAACGAACAATCTAAGTCAACTGGATTTGCATTGGGTGCCGTTGCTTTAAATACAACACTTAGTGCTGAGCCGCCACGAGTAGAAAGTAATGTAGTTATAAATAACATTATAGACTTAGGAGAAAATGTTTACTGGCTTCCAAGATTTCAAGGGTACATGTATGCAAATGGAGAGATTATTAGATATGACGCTGTTGAATATATAATTCCAGGTCAAGGAGTAAGTTGGATATCAAATAATCAAGAGTATCAAAAATATTTTTCTACATTACCATTTAATGGAAAAATGTATCCAACTGGAAATGTTAGAATATACTCAGAACCATACTATATTAATTTAACTTCTGCAAGTGTTGCTGGTTTAGATCCAGGAGTAACTTATAAAAATGGAGAAGTAAAA
>Ga0164293_10005420_pt1 | contig 10854 bp, 8 predicted proteins | sample GEODES118metaG_FD_111487 | JGI IMG/M metagenome (GOLD analysis project Ga0164293, IMG submission 111487) | Eutrophic lake water microbial communities from Lake Mendota, Wisconsin, USA - GEODES118 metaG | ecosystem: Environmental > Aquatic > Freshwater > Lake | place: USA: Lake Mendota, Wisconsin...
AGAAAAAGGCAAACAAGAATTTTATACCGTAAAATATACCAATGGACAAGGGCATTGTAACTTTACCCCTGAACAAACCGGAAAGACTTTTGATGCTTTGCGAAATTGGGCAAAAACAGGTGTAAAGGCAAAGGCGGGATATATTGATTAATCTTTTTTCAAAATAATGACCAAACTTACTATGTTTTTTCATTGTCAAAAAAAATGTTTGCTTAACAATGCAAAATATAATTCTTAAAATATTTATTTCTTTATTGCTCATAGCATCTGAAAATCTCTATGGTCAAAATTTTAACCAGAAAAGAATCATCGTTAGCACCGACATAGGCGGCACCGACCCCGACGACAACCAATCTATGATACACCTTATGATGTATTCTGACCTATTTCAAATTGAAGGTTTGATTTCTTCGCCATTCGGAAAAGGTCGCAAAAAAGACCTTTTAGAGATGATTAACTTCTACGAAAAGGATTTTCCAAAACTGAAAAAGCACAATTCAAAATTAGCAACTCCCCAAATGTTACGTGCAGTTTGCAAGCAAGGAGAGGTAGATTCTGCTCCATATTCAGGCTTTAGAAAAAATAGCGAAGGATCAGACTGGATTATCAAATGTGCTAAAAGAAAATCAAACCAAGCACTTTGGGTCTTGGTTTGGGGTGGCTTAGAAGATGTGGCTCAAGCACTGCACGATGCCCCCGAAATCGAAAAAAAAATAAGAGTGTATTGGATAGGTGGCCCCAATAAAAAATGGAGCATTAATGCTTATTCGTACATAGTAGAAAATCATCCAAACCTCTGGATGATAGAGTCTAACGCAACCTACAGAGGCTGGTTTATGGAAGACGAAAACGCCCCTGCAAATATGCACGATTCCGCTTATTACGAGAATTTTATTAAAGGGCGAGGTGTAATGGGGGCAGATTTCATCAATTATTACAAAGGTCACATCAAAATGGGCGACACACCTTCGTTGGCCTATTTAATGGAAGGAAATCCTAATAATCCAACAGATGAAAGTTGGGGTGGACAATATACACCAATCGCTTACAGTTCGAGACATATTTTTGGGAGAAATACTACTAAGGTCGATAGTTTCCCTGCCTACGGAGTGGTTGAATGGCGGTTTAAAGGCCCTACTATTACAATTCCAGCCGATTCCTCTTGCTTTACACTTGAAATCCAAAAACAAGAATGGCCAGGTTATTATCTAGGTAATGGCATTTACGGAGTGCGATATTCTTCCAAAAAGCCAGAAGTAAGTTCTTATACTATTCGTAGCAAAATCAAAGAATTGAATGGACAAAAAGGCGAATACACCAGCACAGCTCCATGGCCAGGCAAACCCAATAAAGATGATTATCTGTTAGGAAAAAACTGGTTTGGAGATTTGCCCAATCCCGAATATTTTTTGGAAGGTCAACAAGGGGCCAAAACTATTTCTAAATTTCGAAATGAATACCTTAGCGATTGGGCTCAAAGATGGGCAATAATTAAATAGAAAAATGTAAAAAAAACTCAATAATGAAAATGAAAAGTTTAAAAACACTGGTATTAATTCTTTTTACCGCTACTACGATTTTTGGTCAAAGTCCAAAACATAGGTTGGTAGTTTTATCAGATATCGAAGCCGAGCCAGATGACATCGAGTCCTTTGTAAGGTTAATGCTGTATTCAAACATGATTGACATAAAAGGCATGGTGGCCACTACCTCTTGCTGGCACAGAAACCGTGTAGATCCACAATCTATCACGAAAATAGTGAAGGCATACGGCAAAGTTCAACCTAATCTATTGAAACACGAGGCCGGTTTTCCTACTGAATTGGCCATGATGCAATTGATTAAAAGCGGAATTCCAAAATACGGCATGGAAGGCGTAGGGGACGGAATGGACTCTGAAGGCTCTGAGTTGATTATTAGGCTATTAGACGAAAAAGACGACAGACCGCTTTGGGTAAGTGTATGGGGTGGAGCGAATACGCTGGCACAATCTTTATTAAAAATCAAAAAAACAAGAACAGAGGCAGAAACCAAAAAGCTGGTTTCTAAATTAAGAGTGTATACAATCTCAGACCAAGATGATAGCGGCATTTGGTTAAGAAATAACTTCCCAGATCTTTTTTATATCGTGAGCCCAGGAGATAGTTATTCGACTGCTACATGGTCAGCCATAAACACCGTTGTGAACGGCATCAACAATGAAAAGATAAGCAATGCCTGGATAGCCAAAAATATCCAACAAGGTCATGGGCCTTTGGGAGCCGAATACCCCGATGTGGCATGGGGAATGGAAGGCGATACTCCTTCTTTTTTATCCTTAATACCTACAGGTCTAAGCAATCCTGAGCACCCAGAATGGGGCGGTTGGGGCGGCCGTTATGAATTATACCGGCCTGACTTTTCTAAGTTAATAAAAGGAAACTCTGGCGTGCCTTTTGAGCCAGAAACACGTGCAATATGGACAAACGCGAACGACGCTTATACCCCATATTTACCAAGTGCTCATGGGCGTGCAGTAAAACCAGACACCACGACATTTAACGATTACAAAGCGAGTCTTTGGCGTTGGAGAGACGACTTCCAGAATGATTTTGCGGCCCGTATGGACTGGTGCACCAAAGCTTACAAAGAAGCCAACCACCCTCCTGTACCTGTATTGATGCATGCAGAACAGTTTTCGGTTAAATCTGGCGAAGGCTTTAGCTTAGATGCTTTTAATTCTACCGACCCAGACGGCGACAACCTAAGTTTCTTATGGATCCACTACGTAGAAGCAGGTTCTTACAAAAAGAAACTAAACATAGGTGCTGAAAATGTGCACGGTGTTTATGTGACAGCTCCAATAGTTGACAAACCCGAAACTTTGCATTTTGTACTTAAGCTTTCAGACAAAGGTGAGCCTAATCTGACTAGATATAAACGAGTTATTGTTACAGTATTACCGAAATAACATTCTCCCAAATAAAACTTGGATACTCAAATATTTAAAAAAAATGAAATTTATCAAAACGAATTTATTATTCATTGTTGCCTTAATTTTGACTTTAAATGGTAAAAATACATTTGCCCAAGAAAAACCAAGAGTAATTGTTTTAACGGACATCGAAAATGAACCTGATGATGCCATGTCAACGGTACGTTTTCTTACTTACTCCAATCAGTTTGATATAGAAGGCTTAGTTGCAACGACCTCGGTTCATCAAAAAAACAAAGTGGCCTCATGGAGACTTAAAGAAATTGTAGAGGCCTACGGAAAAGTTCAGCCGAATCTTTCACTTCATGAAACAGGTTATCCAACAGCCGAAAAACTTCTTTCACTCATAAAAGATGGCCGTGCTGACTATGGCATGCAAGCTGTTGGCAAAGGCATGGATTCAGAAGGTTCGGAACAAATTATTAAATCAGTTGACCGAAACGACACACGACCCGTCTGGGTATTGGTTTGGGGTGGCCCTAATTGTCTTGCCCAGGCTCTTTGGAAAGTAAAAAATACACGAAATGCCAAAGAAGTTGAAAAATTTGTGGCAAAACTGCGGGTGTACACCATTTCAGATCAAGACGATAGCGGCCCTTGGATGAGGAAAACGTTTCCTAAATTGTTTTATATCGCTAGCCCGGGCTTTCATGATTTAGGAGGTTATCATCATGCCATCTGGTCGGGAATTAGTGGAGATAAATTTCACGGACGTTTTGCCGGAGGTAATTTTGAAATAGTAGATAACCCTTGGCTCGACACACATGTTCGCAGCAAAGGACCTTTGGGACAGCAGTACCCATTTGCCAAATTTTTGATGGAAGGCGATACCCCAAGTTTTTTATACTTAATAAATAATGGACTAGGAAGCTCTGAAAATCCAAACTGGGGAAGTTGGGGAGGCAGATACGAATTATATCAGCCACGAACCGAAAAATGGTTTTTAGAACCAGAAACACGTCCCTTATGGACAAATGCCGAAGATGAGGTTTTTGGTGCTGATAGCAGTTGGCATACAAGTAACAAAGCCACCATTTGGCGTTGGAGAGAGGCTTTTCAGCTTGATTTTGTGGCAAGAATGGACTGGAGCATCAAGCCATACAAAGAAGCCAACCACCCACCAATAGTAAAAATTAATAGTGAAAAATACATCAAAGCCAAGGTAGGTGACAAAATCAACCTTAGTGCCGAAGGCTCAACTGACCCTGACGGAAACGAACTCTCGTACAAATGGTTTTATTACCCCGAAGTGGGCACTTTTACAATAGGAACAGCAAGAACGGGTAATCCCCTAAAAATTGAAGATGCCAACAAACAAAAAGCTTGGTTTACAGTCCCAAAAAGCACTAGATTGGGCACTATGCATATCATTTTGGAGGTTACTGATAATGGAAGTCCGGCTTTGACACGTTATGAGCGGGTGATAGTGGAGGTCAAAGAATAGTTAAATAACGAATGTATTTAATGAAACCATCAATTAAATTCTTCATTTGAAAAGTATCTAATTAAGTACCTAAAGCTTCTGAGTAAGTATAAGTTATTGATTATTATTTTACTACAAAACGATTTTTTTAATTGATTAAAAATTAGCATATTTATAAATTCAAATAGTTCCTTTAAATTCCTAAATCGAGGCATCGAAACAAGTCCATTTGAAAATTTTGATTATTTCAAATGCCAAACTCAAGATTAAATGTTCAACAAAATTTTACAGAGTATAATTGCGGGTGGCGTTCCGCTTTAGGAACTGTTTTTTTGCTACTTTTTTTCGAATGGAATAGCAACCCGGCGGTGAGACGACTCGCAAAAAGTAGGCCCCGCCGGCAGGGGAGCAAAACTTATAATTTGGGGCAGAATTTTGCTCCGAAAATTCAGTTAAATATTTTTGATTGAATTACAAAAAATTTATTGTTTCTCAAGAATACTACTAATCTGAATGCATGCTTGTTGCATAGGCTCCAAAAAACGCTTTATCATTTCGTTTTTTGTAAATCTGTTGGTTGGACTAAGTATGGTTAAAGCATAAATTACCTTTTCATTTTTTGAAAAAATCGGTGTAGAAATAGCCCTTAAGCCTACTTCCAATTCCTGATCAACAAATGCATAACCCTGTTTTTTTATTTTATTTAACTCTAAACTCAAACTATTCTTATCAACTATGGTATTTTCGGTAAGTTGCTTATAATCAAACTTATCCAAAAGTTCATTTTTTAACCCTTCATTCATTGCGAGTATCATCCTACCCATTGAGGTTAGGTGGGCTGGTAATCTTGAGCCTACTTTTAAAGAAACCGTCATTACTCTTGAAACTTGCTCTTGTACAATGTAAACTATGTCTTTATTTTCTATCAGACCAATAGAACATGATTCCTCCACCTCTTTTGAAAGTTTTACCATAAAAGGCTTCGCAATTTCAATTATATCCATTGAGGATATATAATTATATCCCAAATCCAAAACTTTTGGCGTTAGGCTAAAATGTTTCCCATCGTTTTGCATATAACCAAGATAGCTATAAGTTAACAAAAACCTACGTGCTGCAGCCCTACTCAAATCTGTTCTTTCAGCTACTTCAGACAAAGTCATTGCTTTTTTTTCATTACTAAAGGCTAATAGTACATTTAAGCCCTTTTCAAGCGATTGTACAAAATCCGATTCCTTTATTTCCATACTTTCTTATCTAAAATATTGAATGCCTATTTTAATCTTTAACCAAAAATAAAAAGTGCAAAATGATTAAATCAAATATATTTTTTGTTAATTTAGTTCAAAATAAAAACATTTGTTCGTATTACGAACAAATATAAAAATATTTTAAACTTACCTACAAAAACTATTAAACAAAATTTATACAATGGAAACAAATTTCAGAGCCGACCACGTCGGTAGTTTATTAAGAACGGCAGAAGTAAAGGAGAGCAGAGATAAATGGAAAAATGGCAAAATCTCAGCAGAAGAATTAAGAGCAATTGAAAATATCGGCATAGCAGAAACTGTAAAAAAGCTTGAAGCCACTGGTATGAAAGCCATCACAGACGGTGAATTCAGAAGAGACTATTTTCACTTAGATTTCTTGAAAGAACTTGCGGGCGTATCTGTCACTGGAGGTGTAGGTGGTGGACAAGCCAAAGTTGCTTCAGATGGTTTTACTCCGCCAGTTTTGAGTGTAACTGGTAAACTTAAACACCAACATGACATCCAAGTAGATGATTTTAACTTCTTGAAATCAATCGTAACCGCAACCCCAAAAGTCTCTATCCCATCCCCTACCATGATACATTTTCGTGGTGGAAGAAAATCTATCGATATCAATTCTTATCCTGACATGGATGAGTTTTTCCATGATTTGTCCAATGCTTATAAAGAAGAAATCGATCATCTTTACCAAGCCGGACTACGTTATTTACAATTAGACGACACCAATTTGGCCTATCTTTGTGACCCAAAAATGCGTGCTGCAGCAGCTGTAAGAGGTGAAGACCCTAATGAACTACCTAAAACCTACGCTGCATTGATAAATTCTGTTATTGACGGAAGACCTCATGATTTAACAGTCGGAATTCACTTGTGCAGAGGCAATTACCGCAGCACTTGGTTTGCTGAGGGCGGATATGAACCTGTTGCTGAAATCTTATTTAACGAAATCAATGTGGATAGATATCTTTTGGAATATGACGACGAACGTTCAGGAGATTTTGCACCACTTCGATTTGTTCCAAGCCACAAAAAAGTAGTTTTGGGAATCATTTCATCGAAAAAAAGAGAATTAGAAAACATCGATGACCTTTGCAAAAGAATTGACGAAGCAGCCCAATATATGCCAATAGAGCAAATGTGCGTTAGCCCGCAATGTGGATTCTCTAGCACTCACCACGGCAACGACATGAGCGAAGATGACCAATGGCGTAAAATGGAATTGGTGGTAAATACAGCTATAAAAGTGTGGGGAGAAAGCTGATTTTCAATGAGTTTTTATGGAACACGGATGACACGGATTGAACAGATGACCACGGATTTTTTTCTTTTAAATCCATAATTAGATTTAAATTAATTTCAGTGTAAATCAGTAAAATCCGTGTTATCAGTGTTCAAATACGAAACAGTAATAAAATAAAGAAGCAATTATAGGCTAGAAAAAATATTGATTTCCTGTTGCACGAAATGCTGAAAGTATAAGAACTCCATGAGGATGATTATTTTAAAATCATTCTAAAAAGACCTTTGACTTGGTGCTGGAAATGGCAGACGAAATCAGTCAAAAAACTTCTTTACCAGCTTTTGTCAATAGCAATAGAATTCAGCCGCAAGTGATTGAATACCAAGGTTTCTGGAAACAGCCAAACACTAGACAGAAAATACTTCGTTGAACTCAATTGCATCCATATTTGCAATTTTGAGGCTTGCTTTCTGAAAAGCTTGGGGCGAGGCTCCAACTGGACCAACCCCCATAAGCCTTGGCTCTACTCCTACCACTGCTGAGCTTATTATTATAGCCTAGGATTTTAAACTAAGGGGCTTTATTGCATTTTCTGAATAATAATCATTGCACCTGCCCCATCATTTTAGACGAAGGCTGTTACGATGCGGACTCTCGAAAACAAATAGTATACTCCTACAAAATTGCCTAAATTATAATGGCAAACAACCTTTTATTGGTGATGGGCTCTGGAAACAGAGACGAAGCCAATTTTGAAAACGGGGAAGTGTTTAATATACATCGTGAAAACTCAAAAGAACATCTTTCTTTTGGTTACGGAATTCATTTTTGTTTAGGCTCTCCATTGGCAAAACTAGAATTCAAAACAGTTTTAGAAGAAGTTACTCGACTTATACCTGATTTAAAAATTAAAAAAAATTAAAAATTTGCTTTTGCCCCAAATACTTCGTTCAGGGCTCCAGTGGCTTTGGAAGTAGAGTGGTAAATTCTTAAATATTCAACCAAAACAACAAGAAATATACTTTGTTTTTTAAAGAGGCTTTACCGACCGAATACGAATTGTTAGGAGGAAAAGGTTCGAATTTAGCGAGCATGAGAGCAGCAGAAATGCCTGTCCCAGTTGGCTTTTGTGTCACTACACACGCCTTCGTAGAATTCCTAGAAAAATCGGAACTTAGTAAAACGATTATTGATAAAGCAAATATTCTAGACCCGCTCCAAAACGACCGCATAACCCATACCCACACCTACACACATTGCTGCTAGGGCATATCGCTTATTGCTTCTTTGCAACTGATTTACAGCCGCTTGAATGATTCTTGTGCCAGACATTCCGAGCGGATGGCCTAAGGCAATAGCTCCACCGTTTGGATTGATTCTTTCGTCATCATCGGCCAAACCAAGGTTTCTGGAAACAGCCAAACACTGGGCTGAAAATGCTTCATTAAACTCAATTACATCCATATCTGCAAGTGTAAGGCCTGCTTTCTGCAAAGCCTTTTGCGAAGCTCCAACTGGACCAATTCCCATAATCCTTGGCTCCACTCCTACTACACCCGAGCTTATTATTCTCGCTTTTGGAATTAGATTATAAGACTTTACAGCCTTTTCTGAGGCAATAAACATAGCTGCCGCTCCGTCATTCAAGCCTGATGCGTTTCCAGCGGTTACAGTTCCACCTTCTTTTTTGAAGGCTGGCCTTAATTTAGACAATGTTTCTAAACTTGTGGCTCCTTTAACAAATTCGTCTCTACAAAAAACAGTTACAATACCTTTTTTGTCGGTTAATTCAACAGCAACTATTTCCTCATCCAATACACCATTGTGTTGGGCAACAAATGCTTTTTGTTGGGAATTATACGCAAACAAGTCCTGATCTTCTCGACTAATATTATACATTTCAGCCAAATTTTCAGCAGTAACTCCCATTGCATCAGTGCCGTACAATTTATTCATTATTGGATTTACAAAACGCCATCCAAAACTAGAGTCAAACATTTGAACGTCTCCACCATAAGGTTTTGATGATTTACTCATCACCATAGGGCCCCTTGTCATGTGTTCCATACCTCCAGCTATCAAAACTTCGCCATCACCGGCTTTAATGGCCCGGTTGGCGTGAATAACTGCCGACATACCAGAAGAACAAAGTCTGTTGATTGTTTCTCCCGGAACAGTGAAGGGCAAACCAGCCAAAAGCAAAGCCATACGGGCAACATTTCTATTGTCTTCCCCTGCTTGGTTGTGACAGCCCAAAATGACATCCTCTATTGCTTCTAATGGAATATTTGGGTTTCTTTTAATTAATTCTTTTATTGGAATTGCCGCTAAATCGTCTGCCCGAACCGGAGACAAACTTCCTCCAAAGCTTCCGATTGGAGTTCTTATTGAATCGATAATAAATGTGTCTTTCATACCTATAAATTTTACCGCTAGGCCGCTATGACGCAAAGAATAAAAACAATTCTTTGGGTGTCAAAGGACTTAGTTATCTTTTTTTTTACCAAAAATGTACAACCTATAAATTTTACCGCTAGGCCCTTATGACGCAAAGAATAAAAACAATTCTTTGGGTGTCAAAGGACTCAGTTATCTTGTTTTTTAACCAAAAATATACAACCAAATGATTCTTGAAAGTCTAAAGTTAAATGGAAAAAGAATAATCATAAAGGCTACGATAATCATAAGATTAGCATAATCAAATAACTCATTCCCGTACCAAAAGCAAGCAAATATCACCATCATACCCTCCAAACTTGCCAAACCGTAACTTACAAACATAGCACCCCAATAAAAACCATTTTCAGGGAAAAAGTTGTAATTGCAGTTGGGGCATTTCTGATTCATTTCAGTTAATCGTCGAAAAGAAAAAAGATTCTTGTTCATAAAAATATTACCTTTTTTACAATTTGGACACTGGTTTTTAAATATATGCAATAAAGACATCATGAGTTTTTTATAATGTAAAATTAGCTCTTTTTGCACCAAAGCACCTATTTAAATCTTTTTATTAGAGTGCACGAAGGTTTGTTCTCGGGCAATATTATTTCAAATCAATTTCGAACTTCGCACTTGTCTTAGCCTGCACCTCCTTCAAAGTGGCATTCGGTAACAAATCAATCAAAGTCAATACTCCATCAGGATAAGAAAATACCGCCAAATCTGTAATTATCATATCCACTACACCGGATGCCGTTAATGGTAAAATGCATGATGGCACAATTTTCGGGGAACCGTCAGAATTGGTATGCGTCATAGTGATAATTAACCTTTTAGCACCTTTGGCTAAGTCCATTGCACCACCGACGCCTAAAAGCGGTTTTCCAGGAACTGCCCAATTGGCGAGATTTGCGGCTTCGTCACACTCTAATCCACCCATAATGGCTACATCAATATGCCCACCACGAATCATCGCAAATGACTCGGCACTGTCGAAATAACTGCTTCCTTTCAAAGGAGTTACAGGGATTTTGCCAGCATTCACCGGATAATTCATAGCTCCACCACCATCAGTAGGCATTGGTCCAACGCCCAACATTCCGTTTTCGGTGTGAAGAATAATTCCGTGTTCATCCGTGATTAAATCAGCCACCAAAGTTGGAATTCCTATACCCAAATTTACGACATCACCTTTTTTAAGTTCGGCCAATGCACGACGAGCCATGTTCATTCTCACATCATCTACTTTTTTGGAGGATGCAACAGATGCAGACGTACCCAAATCTTCCAAAGTAAGCGTAGCTTGAACCAAATAATCTACAAAACAGCCTTGCGTATGAACATTTTCGGGGGCTATTACACCAACTGCTACAATTTCTTCTACTTCAGCAATGACCAAATCTGCGGCAGTTGCCATAGCTTTATTGAAGTTGTTTTCCGTCATACGGTATTGTAAATTCCCAGCCGCATCTGCACGCCAAGCCCGTATGAAAGCTACATTTCC
>Ga0164293_10005421_pt1 | contig 10854 bp, 10 predicted proteins | sample GEODES118metaG_FD_111487 | JGI IMG/M metagenome (GOLD analysis project Ga0164293, IMG submission 111487) | Eutrophic lake water microbial communities from Lake Mendota, Wisconsin, USA - GEODES118 metaG | ecosystem: Environmental > Aquatic > Freshwater > Lake | place: USA: Lake Mendota...
CGCACGGCGCAAACGCATCAGGCATCCTTCACGCGTCTGACCATAGACGATCAGCTTGGCGATCATGCTGTCATAATAAGGCGGGACTTTATAGCCATGATAGAGCCCACTATCGACGCGGACATAGAGGCCGCCGGGCGGGTGATACCAGCTGACGGTGCCAGGTGAGGGCATGAATGTGCGCGGATCTTCGGCATTGATCCGGCATTCCACGGCATGGCCGGTGAAGGTCACATCCTCTTGTTTGAACGAAAGCGGCTTGCCCTCCGCCACGCGGATTTGTTCGCGCACGAGGTCGATGCCCGTGATCATTTCGGTAACAGGATGTTCGACCTGCAACCGTGTGTTCATTTCGATGAAATAAAATTCACCATTTTCCCACAGAAACTCGATGGTGCCCGCCCCGCGATAGCCCATGTCAGCCATTGCCTTGGCGCAGATTTCCCCCATGCGATCCCGTTCGGCTGTCGCCAATATGGGGGATGGTGCTTCTTCCAACACCTTTTGGTGCCGCCGCTGCAAGGAACAGTCGCGCTCGCCAAGGTGGACGGCGTTGCCATTGCCATCACCGAAGACCTGAAATTCAATATGGCGTGGATTACCGAGATATTTTTCAAGATAGACCGTTGCGTCACCAAAGGCGGCTTTTGCTTCGGACCCTGCTTGCTGCATCTGGGTCTCCAGCTCTTCTTCGCTGTTTACGACCTTCATGCCGCGCCCGCCGCCGCCCGAGGCGGCTTTGATGATCACAGGATAGCCAATTTCGCGCGCTATCGCTTTGGCTTCATTGACATCCTCAATCGCGCCGTCGGAGCCGGGGACGAGCGGCAGGCCTAATGCACCTGCGGTCCGCTTCGCCTCCACCTTGTCGCCCATCGTGCGGATATGCTCGGGCTTTGGGCCAATCCATGTGATATTGTGGCTTTCAACGATTTCGGCAAATTGCGCGTTTTCCGACAAGAAACCATAGCCCGGATGGATCGCATCGGCATGGCTGATTTCTGCGGCAGAAATAATCGCCGGAATGTTCAAATAGCTGTCGGTCGCAGAGGGCGGGCCGATGCAAATCGCCTCATCTGCCAACCGCACATGCATGGCATCGGCATCCGCGGTGGAATGGACGGCAACCGTCTTGATCCCCATTTCATGCGCCGCACGATGAATGCGCAGCGCAATTTCGCCACGGTTGGCGATAAGGATTTTTTCAATGGCCATGTTTACGCAATCACCAACAAGGGCTGGTCAAATTCAACCGGCTGGCCGCTTTCGACCAAGATTTCGGTGACGGTTCCCGATGTGGCGGCGACAATCGGGTTCATGACCTTCATCGCTTCGATAATCATCACAGTATCGCCGGCTTTCACTTGCTGACCCACGCTGACAAAGGGGGCAGCGTCGGGTTCTGGCGTCAGATAAGCGGTGCCCACCATCGGTGATTTCAACGCATTGGCAGAACTGGCAGGGGCACTGGGCGCGGCTGCGGCGGCGGGTGCTGGCGCAGCGGTAGCTGCGGCAACGGGTGCGGCCATCATCGGTGCGGCCACAGCGGTCATATTGCGCGATACGCGGATTTTGCGTTCGCCGTCCTCAACCTCAATTTCGCTGAGACCTGTGTCGTTGAGCATCGCCGCCAATTCGCGGACAAGGTCGGTGTCGACCTGCATGCTGCCAGTTGTTCCTGTCTTTACCGCCATGAAAAACTCCTTGGGCCCCTGATTTACTTTGGAGCGCCTAATGTCAAAGTTGTAACGCTACGTCCAGCGCCAGTTCGTACGACTTTGCGCCATGCCCTGCAAACACCGCTTTTGCGGCCATGCTCACATAGCTCAAATGCCGGAAAGCCTCCCGCTGATGCGGGTCGGATAGATGCACTTCAAACACCGGGACGGTGATGGCTTTGATCGCGTCCAATAGCGCGATGGATGTATGCGTGTAGCCTGCCGCGTTGAGCAACACCGCCTTTGCGCCGACGGCTTGCGCCTCATGCAGCCAATCAATCAAATGACCTTCATGGTTCGACTGCCGAAAATCAATCACTGCCCCTGCGGCACGTGCACGGTCGTCCAAATGGCCGGCAATATCATCCAGCGTATCGGTACCGTAGATTTCGGGCTCTCTTGTGCCCAGCAAATTGAGATTTGGTCCGTTTAGAACAAAGATTACCGGCTGATCAGCCAAAGTATATTCCCCAGATAATGTCAAAGCAGCGGTTGCGCAGCTTGCTTGCTCGTCACTATATGCAAGTGAATAAAAAATGCGAGATGAAATGACCTCTAATTTGTCCTCCGATAGTATCACCCTCACCTTGAATGGCGAGCTGCGCCGTTTTCGCGCGCATGCGACCGTAGCCGATCTTGTCCGTGATATCGGCCTTGATCCGATTAAGGTCGCGGTGGAGCGGAATTTGGAGATTGTCTCGCGCTCGACATTGGAAGATGTCGTGCTGGCGGATGGAGATAGGCTGGAAATCGTCCATTTTGTCGGCGGCGGGCAAGACAGCGCCCCGAGCGATAGCTGGACCGTAGCAGGGCGGACATTTCATTCGCGGCTGATTGTCGGGACAGGCAAATATAAGGATTTTGAACAAAACGCCGCGGCGTTGGTGGCGTCGGGCGCCGAAATCATCACCGTGGCGGTGCGCCGCGTCAATGTGTCGGACCCCAAAGCGCCGATGTTGACCGATTATATCGATCCCAAAAAATATACCTATTTGCCCAATACCGCGGGATGCTTCACCGCCGATGATGCAATTCGCACCTTGCGGTTGGCGCGCGAAGCGGGTGGCTGGGATCTGGTGAAGCTTGAGGTATTGGGCGAGGCAAAGACGCTTTATCCCGATATGCGCGAAACGTTAAAGGCGACCGAGGTTTTGGCCAAGGAAGGTTTCTTGCCGATGGTCTATTGCGTCGATGATCCGATTGCCGCCAAGCAATTGGAAGATGCTGGGGCCGTTGCGGTCATGCCGCTTGGCGCGCCCATTGGTTCGGGGCTTGGTATTCAAAACCGCGTCACCATCCGCTTGATTGTCGAAGGCGCGAAGGTGCCCGTATTGGTCGATGCAGGGGTTGGCACCGCGTCCGATGCCGCTGTGGCGATGGAATTGGGTTGTGAAGGCGTGTTGATGAATACCGCAATTGCCGAAGCCAAAAATCCTGTCGCGATGGCAACGGCCATGAAATTGGCGGTCCAGTCGGGCCGCATGGCCTATCTGGCGGGCCGCATGGGGCGGCGATTATATGCAGACCCCTCCAGCCCGCTTGCGGGATTGATTTAAAACCGAGCTATCTATTTTCCGGCCAGCCGTTTGACATCGGCGAGATATTTGCGCCCGATGCGCATTGCGTGCTCCTCGCCGAGCAAAGCGTGCCAGACCCCGCCACCTTCATGCCGAAGGCCCGTGATAAGATCGCGGCGCACAATATGGCTGCGGTGGATGCGCTGAAATTGTTGGGGATCCAATCTTTGCTCCAGCGCAGAAATCGTCTGGTGGAGCAAATAGCTGCGGCCGTTGGTATGCAACCGCATATAATCTCGCTCGGCCTCAATCCGTTCAATGTCCATGGCGGCGACACGAATAAGCTCCGCGCGATGCGACACCCAAAATTCATGCGCATAGCGGTTATCCGCTTTTGCCGATGGGGTGGGCAGTTGCGTCTCGGCTGCGGGTGCGGCAGAGGCGCGGGTAATCGCACGGCCAAGACGTTCGCTTGATACAGGTTTCAGCACATAGTCGACAACATCGAGGTCAAAGGCCTCAACCGCGAAATTGTCATATGCCGTGATCAGGATGATCGCGGGTTTTTTGGGCATTAGCCCTAAGGCGCGGGCGGCGTTGATACCGTCCATTTTGGGCATGCCAATGTCGAGAAAAATGAGATCCGGTGTCAATGTTTGGGCAATACGCAGCGCCTCCACCCCGTCATTTGCCGTGCCCACGATTTCGATGATGGGATGATCCGCGCTTAATATTTGCAGGCGCTCAATGGCCAGCGGCTCGTCATCGACAATCAACGTCCGCAGTCGCCTCATCCGTGTATCCTTGGGTTCAGGGGCAAGCTCAGGTTGGCGACAAAGCCCCCACCAGCTATCGCTTGGGTATCGAGGCGCGCCGCGGATTTATAGCGGGCTTCCAATCGGTCGCGAACATTGGCCAAGCCAATGCCATTTCCACCGACATGGTCAGGTTCGACCACTTCGCCATCGTCGATGACGCTGAGGATAAGAATATCGCGCTCCGCTTTGGCGCTGATGGTCAATTGTACCGGACGGGTGGTGCGGGACACCCCATATTTAATCGCATTTTCGACCAAAGGTTGCAGGATCAATGCTGGGACATGCTGGCCCATCAAGGCGCTTGGAATATCGATTTTGACACGGAGCCTTTTGGGGTAACGCACGCTTTCAATTTCGAGATAGAGCCGCTGAAGTTCAACTTCGTCTGCGAGCGTGACATCCTCCAGCGGATCCGACGACAGGCTGGTCCGATAAAAATTGGACAGATTCTGGATCATCGCTTCGGCCTCTTTGGGCTTTCCCGTCATGACCAAGCTCGAGAGCGAATTCAGCGTATTGAACAGGAAATGTGGATTGACCTGATAGCGCAAGGAACGCAGCTCAGCATCTTGGGCGGCTTGCGCAAAGCGCGATGTTTTCCGTTCAGCTTCGCGCACTTCACGGGCATAACCAATGGCGACATATAGCGAGCCCCATGCGATCAGGAAAAAATAATGCGTCACCGAAATATCGGCAATTTCCTGCCAAAAAGACAGACCGAGTTGCGCTTTTAAATTTTCAACCGAGCGGCCAAGGCTTGGATCTTTAAACAGGCTGATGGGTTCATAGAGGTTAAAGATATAGAAATTGGCGGAGGCCAATATCATCGCGCAGGGAATGGCCGCTACAAACGCCAGACCGACCCGAAAGCCAAGCGCGCGCCGGTCTGCCATGCGCAAACCGACATAGAGCAGCCAGGTCACCAAAACCCCGACCAGCGCGACCATCAAGCGCCGTTCGAACAAGATAGCTTGCGCCGGAAATTCCAGCAATGCGGCGCGCAGCGACAGGATCAGAGCATAAAAGGCCCAAAAGCCAATTATGGTGAGCAATGCCATCTGATGACCAATGAGCGGCTGCGGGGATTTATATCTCTCCATAGCCTTTCATAGCGCATTTTTCGTCGCTTGCACCATGTGCATGGTTTCTCGTCGAAGGCTTCGCCAAGTTTGTCGAATGTTTATCTTTGGCAGCGGGCGTCTATCGCTTTAGGCGTCTTTACGCCGATAGCGGAAATACCAGACTTCGTGCCCAAGGCGGCGCGCCTTTGCTTCATAGCGGGTTTCCGGCCAGCCGCCGGGGCGGTTTTGGAAATCGGACGCGCTGTTGCACAGCCAGTCAAATTGCTGCCGGTGACGCTGCATGATCATCAGCGCGTGGCGGACATAGATGGGATGGTCGGTGCCAAAACGAAATTCACCGCCGGGTTTTAACTTTGCGGCGATCAAATTTACCGGCCCGTCATTCATCATCCGACGCTTCACATGCCGGGCCTTGGGCCAGGGGTCGGGATGCAATAGATAAACAAAGGACAAGGACCCGTCGGGCACACGGCGGAGCATTTCCAACGCGTCACCCATATGCAGGCGCACATTGCGCAAGCTGCCTTCGCGGATATGCGATAATGCTTGGGCAACGCCGTTCAGAAAGGGCTCGCAACCGATAAAGCCGTGATCGGGTAATAGGTCCGCGCGAAATGCCAAATGCTCGCCGCCGCCAAAACCGATTTCGAAATGCATAGCGCGGTCGTCGCCGAATAGCTCTCGGCTGCTCAGCGCGCCTTCGTCGGGCACCGAAATCTGCGGCAACAGATTTTCGACCAAGTCATTTTGCTCGGAACGCAGCTTTTTGCCCTTTGAACGGCCGTAAAGGCGGTTCAGCGTCGTTGGATCACCTATTTTGTTCGCAGTCATGCGGGTGGCGGCTAAACTTTCAGCCGCCACCCTGCAAGTTGAATTACGCCAGGGCTGCTTTGAGGTCCTCGACCAAGTCAGTGCGTTCCCATGGGAAGAAGTCACCCTCGGGCTTGCGGCCGAAATGGCCATAAGCGGCGGTCTTACGGTAAATCGGCTTGTTCAAACCAAGATGCGTGCGAATGCCGCGCGGCGTCAGGCCGCCGAGTTTCGTGATGCCCATGATTGCGGCCTCAATTTGGTCATCGCCGACTGTGCCGGTGCGGTGCGTATCGACATAAAGCGACAAAGGCTTGGACACGCCGATCGCATAAGCCAATTGAATGGTGCAGCGTGTGGCAAGACCAGCGGCGACGATATTCTTTGCCAAATAGCGCGTGATATAGGCCGCCGAACGGTCAACCTTGGTTGGATCCTTACCCGAAAACGCGCCGCCGCCATGCGGGGCTGCGCCGCCATAAGTGTCGACAATGATCTTACGGCCGGTCAGGCCCGCATCACCATCAGGGCCGCCGATTTCGAAGCTGCCCGTTGGGTTGATGTGATATTCGGTGTTGGTTAGCAGGCTTGCCGGCAACAAGTCCGCGATGACGCCCTTCACATAAGCATGCAGCTCGGCTTCCTTCGCGCCCTCGTCATATCCGGGTGCGTGCTGTGTCGATACGACGATAGCGGTCGCGGCCTCTGGCTTGCCTTCATTATTGTAGCGCAAGGTGACTTGGCTTTTGGCGTCGGGTTCCAGAAATGGCGCAGCGCCCGAATGGCGGTCTGCGGCCATGCGCTCAAGGATCTTGTGGCTGTAATCCAGCGTCGCGGGCATTAGGTCAGGGGTTTCAGTTGAGGCATAGCCGAACATGATGCCTTGGTCGCCAGCGCCTTCGTCCTTATTGTCGCCTGCGTCTACACCCTGCGCGATATGCGCAGATTGGCCATGCAGGTTATTTTCGAAGCGCAGGGTTTCCCAGTGGAAGCCCGTTTGCGCATAGCCGATTTCCTTAACGGTGCGGCGGACGGTGGCTTCAATCTCTTCCTTCGCGCCTTCGGCCCATTGCCCATTTTCGTAAACGCCTTTGCAGCGGATTTCGCCCGCGAGCACAACCAATTGGGTGGTGGTCAAGGTTTCGCACGCGATGCGTGCTTCGGGATCTTTGGATAAAAACAGATCGACGATGGCGTCGGAAATCTGATCCGAAACCTTATCAGGATGTCCTTCGGACACGGATTCGGACGTGAAGAGGTAATTTGAGCGCATGGTTTTTCCAGTCTATTGCTGTGTCTGCGTATAAAGAATTCTTTATATCGTGACGCGCCCTTAGCGAGAAGCGCGTCGCTGGGCAAGCGGTAACAATGCTAAGAGGATGAGCAGGCCAGCAAAAGCCAAAGGAATGACGTTGCCAAATCGCGCAAAGAATGTGGGCGCCTTGGCGCGCGGCAAAAATGCATCGATGCGGCCATCGCTGCCCAAGGGCAGGCTTTTTAGTATCCGGCCATCGGCGTCGATTATAGCGCTAATCCCCGTGGGCGTGGAGCGGATGACAGGCAAGCCTTCCTCAATCGCGCGCAACCGCGCCTGCGCCAAATGCTGCGGCGGGCCAATCGTACCGAACCACGCATCGTTAGACGGGTTGAAGATGAAATCGGGCCGGTTATTGCGGTCCACCGTCTGGCCCGAGAAAATCATTTCATAGCAAATCTGCATGCCAATTTTTACAGGCTTGCCGTCAACGGCCACGGTCATGGTCTGCGCACCCGGGCCGGGCCAGAAATCAAGGCTACCCGGCACCAATCGCGCCAATCCAAGCGGTTTTAGCAACCATGGCACGGGCAGATATTCACCATAAGGTACCAAATGTGCCTTGTCATAATGGCCAAGGATGCGTCCAAAAGCGTCCATCGCGGAGACGCTGTTGCGCGCGGCGACCAATTGACGTTTTTCAAAAATGAGGCGGTTTGCACCCGTTACCAGCACATCACCATCGGCCATCAATGTGGTGAGCCGCGCCCGCGCGCCGGCGGCGCTTTCCCCCGGCTGCCCATAATAATAACGATAGGGATATCCGTCCTCCAAATAGTCGGGAATTGCAGCCTCCGGCCAAAGGATCAGGCGCGGTGCTTGACCCGCCAAGGGGCGGCTGTTCATCGCCAATTTGGCAAAGTTGATCACGTCATAGCCCGGCGCATATTTGTCGGCTTGCGAGATATTGGGTTGCACAATGGTGACGGCGGTGCGCGCGCTGAGCGACGGTTCAGGCACATTAATTTTGGCCGACGACAAAATCGCCACGCCAACAATCGCGGCCAAAACACATCCGTTTGTCCAACGTCGACTGCCGAGCAGCGCGATCGCACCGCTGGCCAAGATCATCAGCCCCCCAACGCCATAGGTCCCGATTGTCGGAAGCCAAAGATCAAACCAGTGCGAAACAAATCCGACCGCGAGCGGGTTCCAGACATAGCCAGAGAACACCCAGCTGCGCAGCCACTCGGTGATAATCCACAAGCCAGCGAAGGCCAAGATGAGCGACAATCTGCCAGCCCCATGTTCAGCATCGGCGCGGGCATGGCCAAATGTTTTCACCGCGAATTGGCGTATCCCAAAGGCTCCAGCAGCAGCCAAAGCAGGATAGACTGCCAAATAGAGCGCCAGCCCCATCACCGCGATATAGCCTAACCAAATGGGCATTGCCGCCTGAAAGGTGAAGGCGACCGCAATCCATTGATTGCCAAAGGTGAAATGCCCGACCCCGAATAGCCAGCCAAGAATGAAGGCCCGCTTTGTGTTTTGAGCGTGTGCGATCAGATGGATGAGCAATGCAAAGCAGACCAAGGTCAGCGGCCAAAGCCCCCAAGGTTCAAAACCATAAGCCGACGCGGCGCCAGCGCCCATTGCGAACCAGCGCGGAAAACGATGAAGCAGGGCGGAGATTTTCTGCATGCCCCGCCTTTGCCGTCCCTATGTGACAAATGCAATCGCACAAACATCGGCATTGCTTGCGGTTCACGGATGGCCTGCGCATGCATCGGCCAAGCAATTTGGCATGGATTAACAGTTGCGCCGTGCAAACGGCGCAGGAGTTTGCTAGTACAGATAGCAATGACCAACCCTTGCCTAAACCGGTGATCCAAAATGAGCTTACGTCCCTTCCATCTGGCCTTTCCCGTCCATGATCTTGCCGCGGCACGGCATTTTTACGGCGCCATTTTGGGTTGCGACGAAGGGCGTTCCTCAGACCATTGGGTCGATTTCAATTTTTTCGGGCATCAGCTTGTCGCGCATTTGGACCCATCAGCGCGCAGCGTTTCAACGCATAACCCCGTGGATGGCCATGACGTTCCCGTTCCGCATTTCGGCGTTGTTTTGGACATGGCGCAATGGGAAGCCTTGGCCGAACGCGTAAAGGCGGCGGGCATTCATTTCGGCATTGAACCACATATAAGGTTCAAGGGCCAAGTGGGCGAACAAGCCACGATGTTTTTTTATGACCCCAGCGGTAATGCGCTGGAGTTCAAGGCCTTTGCCGACGATGCGAATTTGTTTGCGCGCTGACGCTTGCATTTTGCGGCTTTAGGCCACAGCGCAAAGCCATGGACCTACAAAATTTCGACATTGATTTATTCCTGCGCGAATATTGGCAGAAAAAACCGCTGCTGATCCGCAATGCGTTTCGCGACTGGCAAAACCCGCTGGAGCCCAACGAGCTGGCGGGGCTGGCCTGCGCGGAAGAAATGGAATCGCGGCTGATTTGCCAAACCAAATCTGGTTGGGAAATGGAGCAAGGTCCGTTGGCGGAGGAACGGCTCGTCAGCCTTGGCAAAAGCCATTGGACGTTGCTGGTGCAAGCGGTCGACCATCATGTCCCCGCGGTTGCCGACTTGATCGCGCCATTTCGGTTCATTCCCAATTGGCGCATCGACGATGTGATGGTCAGCCTTGCCGCCGACCAAGGCGGGGTGGGGCCGCATTTCGACCAATATGATGTTTTCCTGATCCAAGGGCTTGGCCGCCGTCATTGGCAGATCGGGCCGCATTGCGATGCCGATACGCCTTTGCTGCCGCATGCGGATTTGAGATTGCTCAGCGATTTTCAGGCGACCGAGGAATGGGTGCTCGAACCCGGTGATATGCTCTACGTCCCGCCGGGCATCGCGCATAATGGCGTTGCGGTGGGTTCGGATTGCATGACTTACTCGGTCGGTTTCCGCGCCCCATCGCGCGCGGACCTTTTGGGTCATTATGTGGACGATGTTCTCGATGGCATAGCAGACGACGACCTGTACCGTGATCCGGATTTGAAGCCCCAAGCCAATGCGGGGGAGATTTTACCCGAGGCGCTGGAGCGGCTTCAACAAATGATGCTCGATACCTTGTCCGACCCCGCCCATTTCGCCCGCTGGTTTGGCATCTTCAACAGCACGTCCAAATATCCCGACATGGACTGGCGACCCGAAGAGCTGATTACGCACGAGGAACTGCGCGCGGCGATCAGCGCACAACTGCCGCTGGCGCGTAATCCGGCGAGCCGTCTGGCCTTTATCGCAGGCGGCAACGACGCGCTGATGTTATTTGCCGATGGCGTCTGTTTTGACTGTGTTGGCGAGACTGCTGCGTTGGCGCGAGATTTGTGCGCGAAAGACTACGTGGTTCTGGATACCGACCTTGCATCCAACCCCGCTGCCGTCGATCTCCTGACGCAGCTGTGCAATCTGGGCTGCATCGCGTTCGACTGCGAGGATTGATCTGCGCACGCGGCTCAGCATCTGCGTGAAGAAAGCGCGTTATGCGTGCGAGGCGGACGCGTTATCGGCGATTGCAGCGGCGACGATCACGCTGCGGCATTATGCGTGCGACCGTTGCGGGCAATTTCATCTGACCAGCCGGACCAAAGGC
>Ga0164293_10005422_pt1 | contig 10852 bp, 9 predicted proteins | sample GEODES118metaG_FD_111487 | JGI IMG/M metagenome (GOLD analysis project Ga0164293, IMG submission 111487) | Eutrophic lake water microbial communities from Lake Mendota, Wisconsin, USA - GEODES118 metaG | ecosystem: Environmental > Aquatic > Freshwater > Lake | place: USA: Lake Mendota, Wisconsin...
GTCGACCCTGTGGGATTTTTCTTCTCGTTTGGTCAGGCATTCGGGCCATGAACCGCGAATAACGTTTGTTGCTGTGCAATTGTCGCGAACGCGGCGGTTTTCCGCTTGCCCGTGGAGCCTCGTGTCACACGTCACTCGTTCGTGGGGCGAGCCGTACCGACTTCCGTGCGCGAACCAGCTTGCTGCAGCGCTGCAATCGCGCTACCCCACGCAGGTCGTGCGGAGAGCGGCTCGGTACGAAGAAACGGCCGTAGTCATCCGCGCTCAACATGCGAACAATGCGAGATGCGCGTCGGAACAGGAGGAAATTCGTGGCAAACCACCCCGATGCGTGTCCGGCGCCCCTAACCGCGAGCGAGCCAGGCGAACCTGCGACGGAGCGCCGAGTATTCGATCGCTACGACGTGCAGTGGTCCGTTGATTGCGTGGCCGCGGATACGTTCTTGTACGCGTCGATTTCGAATATCAGCGAGCTCGGAATATTCGTGTCGACTCGGGAGCCGCTCCCGTTGCGCACGTCCTTGCGACTGATGTTTGCCCCCCCTGGCGCCGAGGCGTTCGCGCTTGATGGGTGCGTGGCCTGGGTTAACCCCGTTCGTGAACATGGAGAGAATCTCAATCCCGGTATGGGTGTTCGATTCGTGAATCTTGCACTTTCCGACCGAGAGCGACTTGTCGAAATCATTCGAACGATTGCCTACTTGCGTGAGGTGCCTCGTTACGACTGACGAGGGGCGACTGCTCGAATGCGTCGCGCTGCTCAGATCTTATGAGCGTTGATTCATGGGCGTTATTTTCGTCGCCGACGAATGCCCCGGAGAGACTCAGCAATGGGCAGGTGCGGCGGAAGTCGGTCGTGCGTCTCAACGGCGAAGATGGTGAGTGCGTCGCGTAGTTCGCGAACGGCCTTTTCATTGCACCCTGCAACAATCGCGTGGCGATAGCCGTCGTGGTGCACGCCTCGAGCGACGCCCTCGGCCCACTCCACAAGGGACTCGGAGTCATCATCGGGATAGCTGGCGCTCAGTGCAACAATCGTCGCCGTCAGGCGCACGGCGCACCCAGGATAGCTCCACGATTGCAACCCACGGGTCTGCTCGGCGGCGCGCGACGCGCAGTCGAAGCTTTCAACGACCGCGGACGCCGCCAGCGCGATCGCAGATTCGGGAACGCGCAAACCGCTGTCGAAAAGCGCGGAGGAACCGCATCCAATGATCGCTGCGGCCAAGCTCGCCGAAGCCTGGTGTGCCGCTAGCATCGCGCCCAGCCGCGCACATGCATGCGCGAGGTCGCGAGCGAAAGGGTCGGTGGCGAGCAGGTCGACGATCAACGACCGCAGAACCACCGACGCCGCGATGGCTTCGTGGTCGTGATTGACAATCGCGCGCAGTCCGCAGCGTCGTGTCCAGTCGTCGAGTGCTTGGGTTAGTGCAGAATGCATTGATCGAGGCGGTGACAAGTCTATAAAGTCAAAAGTGCGCGAGGCGATCAGACATCGCGTTGGATGACAGGCCGCGCGATGCGCAATTGGGCGCCCGGGGGTTCGTAGCTATCGGTCATCTGGCCGGGAGCGAGCTCGGTCTACGGGCTAGAGTTACGGCAACGCCGCGGGCGAAGCGCCTGCATCCTGCGAAAGGGCCTGCCTCGCCATCGATGTCGCGTTGCTATCGGCCGTTACAGGGGCGGTGGGGGCGTTGCCGCCGGGCTCCGAGTCACGGGCCCGGAAGGGTGGGGATCGAGGGGAATCGGTCATCGCGCTTGGTGTCGACCCGGGCGACGGCGCTCGCGCGGGCGCTCGAGGCATTTCGGGGCCGTGCGCAGCCGCCGCGGTTTCCGGGTCGACGGGAGACATAGGGCCCTCCGGTGCCGCGGAGACCGCCGCGATCCCACGACCTTGAACGAACGTTGCCGTCGGCGGCGGCGCATCCGCAGGGGAGTGCCAATGCCGCATGGTTGCGACGGCTACGTGAGTTGCGTACGCCGATGCGGCGATGACCCCGAGGACTACCGCGTGGGGATGCGTTGCCCACGTGCGCGGACGCAATTGCCTGACCCATGCATTTATTGTATGATGCACCGTTGCACGTCGAGTCATCGTTGGCGCCGCGGATTGTGCGGATGTATCGACAAAGCCCTCTCGGTAGAGGGGCGTGTCAGAAGGGCCCCCCACGCGCATGTGTGCTTGCGCTGGCGACAACGTCGCGTTGGATTCGGTTGTGGGCAGCGGTGTTCGCCTCTCGTTGTCACGCATCGCCAATCACCTCGAAGACCAAAACGCCTCGGGCTTCACTACAAGGGGATCCGGCATTCGTGAAAGGCCCAGACGCGAGCGACCATGGCACAAAGGGTATTTCGATGCCGAGGGCAAACACACCCTTGCCCGAGCGAGCGCGTCGGGGTAGGTTCTGCGCCGTTCGCAGGGTTGCGTATCGCAATCTCACGCGGCAGGCCCGGGGCGTAGCGCAGCCTGGTTAGCGCACTAGACTGGGGGTCTAGGGGTCGGAGGTTCGAATCCTCTCGCCCCGACTGGCTCTAGAACACGTAGCTGTTCTAGGGCCTTTCGGTTTTGTGCATTGGCGAAGCGTTTCTTACGCCTGCGCGGCTTCTTCCGCGAACGGCGCTGGGGGGGCGGCTGGGTCAAGTGCATCGGCCTCGTCCGGTCGCGTACGCATGGCGCGGGGCACCGAGTCGAAGCTAGCCGGATGAGGATTGGGCGCGGTCGACGTCAACCGTGATGGATCGGTCGAATCCGACAGGCCTGCAGGCTCATTTGGTGCGGTTGACGCGTTCGCCGACATTGGTGCGTTTGAGACGGTGCCGAGGGCGTAGCGCTCGAGTTTGCGGTACATCGTTCGGCGATCGATTCCGAGCAATTCGGCTGCCCGCGATTTGTTTTGGCCGAGCATATGGAAGACGCGCAACAAGTAGCGTTTTTCGAGTTCATCCATCGTGATCATTTCACTCGGCTCGCGATCCATTGATGCGCTATCGCCCGAATTGTACCCGCGTAGTTTTTCAGGCAGGTCCTCAACGGTAATTTGATTGAACCGAGCGAGCGCTACCGCGTGTTCAATGGTGTTTTCGAGCTCGCGAACGTTACCTGGCCATTCGTAGCAAAGAAGACGCTCCGCGGCCCGCTCAGACAGCGTTAGGGAAGGTTTGCCGCTGCGTTCGGCGAATTGCTGAAGAAAGTGATAAGCGAGGCGTAACGTGTCGGCGCCGCGGGATCGCAACGGGGGTATTTCGAGTTTTACGACGTTGATTCGATAATACAGGTCTTCGCGAAATCGTCGCTCCCGCACTTCGCGCTCAAGGTCTCTGTTCGTCGCTGCAACGATGCGAGCGTCATAAGGGTATTCACGATTATCTCCAACGGGGCGCACTTTGCGCTCCTGGAGGGCACGCAAAAGTTTCGGTTGCATATCGATGGGCAATTCGCCGATTTCATCTAAAAAGAGCGTGCCGCCGCTCGCTTGGACGAATAGTCCTGTGCGCGCGGTTTTCGCGTCCGTAAAGGCCCCTCGAGCGTGTCCAAAGAGCTCGCTTTCGAGGAGCGCGTGGGGCACCGCTGCGCAGTTGATCGCTACGAACGGGCCGTCGCGGCGTTTGCTTTTCGTGTGAACGGCATGGGCGACAAGTTCTTTGCCGGTTCCCGTTTCACCGTGAATGAGAACCGATGCGTCGCTGTCGCCTACGCGGTCGATTCGATCGGCCAACTTCTTCATCGACGAGCTCGTGCCGACGGCGATCGCGTCGCGGTTCGAACTATCGGCTTGGCCGCTGCGCATGGCTTCGAGCGCTGCGCGCAGCTCGCGGTGATGTGCCGCTCGGGATGTCACGAGTCCAAGAGTCTTGGGGTCGATGGGTTTTGTTAGAAAGTCGAATGCGCCGGCTCGAAGTGCATTCGTTGCGGTATCCACGTTTGCATACCCTGTGATGATGACAACCGGGATATCGGGGTAAGCTTGAAGGCTTTGAGTGCACAAATCGATGCCATTGGTGTCAGGCATGGCGATGTCTGTAACGACCACGTCGATCGCAGCCCCGCCGTCACGGAGCGTGCGAAGGGCGTCGGAAGCGCTCGGGCTTGCCGTCACGTGCATGCCTTGGCGCTGCAACACCTCGCTCACGAGATCACGTGTCTCGTGATCATCGTCGACAACGAGAACCTCGGTCTTTTTCATCGCGCCCCCAACAGAGTCTTTGAGAGCACCCGGCATGCCGTTGAGGCTTTCGCCGGCGTCGGTGATGGATGCGCCCTCGCGCATGGTGCAACTTGCCAGGCGACACGCGCAGGTGTTGCACAATGCCAACGATTGCGGTCGGACACGTGCGGCATTGGATGAATCGTGCATGGTGCATGTTTGTCGGTGCGGTGATGTGTCGTCGCGCACGGAGGGCCTCTGGCAGACCCAATTGGTTATGCCGTGTGGCGGCCTGCGGGCCCGGCGCGAAACGTGCGGCGCTAGCTCGAGTGCTGCAGCGCGTCGATGTGGCACCGAATCCGGTGGGATGCCCGGTCCAATCGATCGAGCAGGGCGCGGGTCGACAGGCCGCTTGTGGTTGGGGCGGGGGAATACGCATCACGCAGCAGCGCGGAGCTCATCGCTATCACTTGAAGATCGCCGCGCACGTCGTGGGCAACCACGGATAGATGCGCTTTGCACCGTTGATGCCGGTCGTGCGCTTGCAACGTCGACGATGCAAGGCTCGCTGTCACCGCGAGCGCCGTGAGCGCTGCATCCGCGCTAAGCGCGTCACGATGCTGCGGGCTTTGGTCGGTGAGAATAACGAACGTTGCGGTCTCATCGGTGTCTAAGGCGATGCGCATCCTCGTGAGTGGGCCATCGCGCGTCACCCAAGGCTCGGAGCCGTTGTGGCAAGGGGGGCGTGACGCTGGAACAGCGTGAGCGCAAACGGGCGCGGAGAAGCATGCGCTGTACACGATGCCATTGCTTCCGTTGATCCCACCGAGCTCGCCGAGGCGCGCCTCCATGGCCCAAACGTGACGCGCCCCCGTGATCGCTGCGCCGTATTTCGCGCTCATTACTGCGATGTCAGCGAGCGTCGCAGCGCGCGTAAGGTCGATCGCCGCTCGCTGCAGGGTGGTGAGCGCGGGTAGATCGACACCGGACATCGTTCGTTGTTCTAACCACGCACTGTCGGGTTGAACATTCCCCCAGCTGTCGCTGCAGCGCGCGGCCTCAGTGCACGCGACTTACGCCGCACCTCGAAACAATAAAACACACGCGCTGGTTGGCGCCTAGGCGCAGGGCCAGCCCGACATGACAGTAGATGCGTTATGCAATTAGTTCCGCGCCTGTGGCGCAGATGTCGCCCGCGGCCCACGCGAGTAGCGCTTCGATCTCGCGACGCAAAAGAGCCAGGCCCATGTCCGCAGGGTGAATAGCGATGCGCGCAGGGAGCCAACGGCGTGCCGGACGCGCGACGCGGCACCACGCGACGCTCGCGAGAAGTCGCGCGGGCGATCGGCTTGCGTAATTGAGAACGACGCTCCTGCGACTGCGCCGCTCCGCGGGGTGGATCACGCGTGTATGATCCTCGCTGTACGTGTATCCGCGCTCGCCGAGTAAGTCGTAACCCCAGCTCGGCATCGACCATGCGGGGGCCACAAACCCTTGAATCACCAACCCTGCATCGCGAAGCACACGCTCGCCTTCGTCGAGTCGGTGGGCGGCTTGTTCGCGAGACACATCGCTGAACTCCGCTTCGTGGGAAGATACAACGGTTTGAGCGATGGCATGTCGCGCTCGGGCCCCCGCTCGCCTTAGCGATGATGGATGGGGCCCGCCGTCAGGCTCGTTGTCGTTGCGTGCCTGCTCCCATGCGCGCGCTTGGTGATAAAACCCATGCAAGTAGACTTCGTGCCCTGCGGCTTGCAGGGCCCGGAGTCGCTCGCAAAAGGCGGGATTGTCTGACAGCGGCGCGCGACCGTGGAAGTTCGGAACCACGAGGAGGGCTGGGCGCACGCCGTAAGCATCGGTGAGCTCGAGGGCGCGTTCGACTTCGTCGGTCCAGGCCGGCGATACGTCGTGGATAGAAACATGGATACTCATGATTCAAACTCGGTTTTATGCAAGGCTAACTTGGATTTGAACTAGCCAGTTGCGCGCGCGTAACGGCCTCGAACTCTGTTTCGAACATCGCGAGTTGGTCGGAGACGACCTCGAGGTTGCGTAAGTGGACGTCACTGTCGTCGGCGCGCGATAAGTCGTTCATTTGGCGCTGAATCTCTCCGAGCTTGTCGCACAGGCCGGATAGATGAGGCGCGCTTACCTGGACACGAGATTTTCCGGCGAAGGCGTCTCGGTATTCCTCAAAAAGTTTGTTTGCCGCTCCGCCAAGCTCATTGAGGATCTCGGAGATTGGAGTCTGTTGCCTTACTTTGCGAATCTCACTTAGTTCTTTCTCGTACGTCGCGAGTCGTTCTTCGACGATTGCTAAGTTTTTGGTGTTGAATTCCGCGGTCAACCCTTGCGTTTTCGCCGAAGTCATCTGCCCGCGAATGTGTTTGAGAGACGTGACGACGCGCGCGAGTAGGGCGGGGCGTCGTGAGACACGTGGATGGCCGGCGAAGTGAAGTTGGTAAACCGCGAATTGCTGATTGGCGAGCGATGCAAGAACGTTGGCTTGTTGTTCGAGCGTGCCTTCGGTTTGCGCTGCTTCGATGAGCCCAATCTCTTGTTGATAATGTTTGAGATTGTCGCGAACGGTGCTGCGATCTTTTTCGAATTCGGGTTGCGCCGTTGCGGTCGCTTCGATGAGCTGCGTCATTCGCTTGTCAATCGAACGCAGGTCCTCGACGACCTCGGCGAGGAATGCCGCGTCTCGGGTCGCGCGATCTTTGCCCGCGAAGTGACGCATGTATCGTGCAAATGCAAAGTTGGCGTGCGCGGCCTCGCGCGCGAAGTCATCGACGATGGGGCCGGCCGAACGGGCCCGGACGATGGCCTCGCGCTCGGCTTGATAGAGATTCAGGCTTTGCGCGGCCGCCTCGCGGAGCTCGCGCATATCAGCGCTGGCCGTGGCGCTGAGCGATTCATCAATTTGCTGCAGGACTTTGGCTACGCGGGCGATCATTCGCTCCATCTGCCCGACGTCGCGTGTCGACCGTGATTGCCCGGCGAAGTCAGCGGCGTATTCGCGGTCAACGAGCTCGATCTCTTTTCCAAGTGCCTCAGCGAGATTGGTTTCCATGCGTGAGGCAAGGTGTTAGCACAGCTGGCAGTCACACGCCGCGTTGCAGAAACGCAGCGGCACCACCAAAAAAAGTGGGCCGTGCCCCGGGCGAGGCCGCCCGCACGATGCTTTTTGATGTATCTTGCACGCATTTGTGCGATGGCTACACGCTTTGGGACGCCGTGCGTTTGGCCTCTATCAGAACGCGATACAAGGTGATCTGACGCGCGAATTGCTCATGGACCGTGGGTAGATGGGCGACAGCTTGAACGGCTGCGCGTCGCATCTCGGTTGAATGGGTGTCCAGCCGCGCGAGTAATCGTTCGATCGCGCGGCTGCACGCGTTGGCGTCGAGCGAAGCGTAGCGCTCTCCCGCCTCGGCGGCGTGCATTTCGGCCGCGCCGCCTTGGTCGGGAACGACGTGCGGGAGTCCGGCGCTCGAGGCTTCCGCGATGCTAAGGCCAAACGTTTCGAATGGGCAGGCGTGCACGAGTGCATCGGCGTTAGCGAGCAGTCGCGCCAGACGCGGTCGATCATGGATGAATCCGGGCATGACGATGTCCGGGGCGCTCGACGCTTGCTTTTCCATGCGCCCGCGCTCGGGCCCGTCGCCGATGAGAACAAGGCGTAGCGGTCGGTCCGCGCACACGTTGCGTTCGCGAAGCTTGAGGAATGCGTCGATGACGATGTCCCAGCGTTTTTCGATCGCGAAGCGGCCCACGCCGACGAGCACACGTGCCCGAACCTCGGGCGTCGCCGATAATTGTGCAAGATGCAATAATTCTTGGCGTCCTTCTTCCGATGTCGCGAGCGGAGAAAATACGTGGCGCTCCACGCCGAATGGGATGCGGTGCACGCGCGATACGCCGTGGTCCGTGAGTTTTTTTTCCTGCCATCGCGCCGCGACGAGCGTTGCATCGCACCGACTTGCGATCGTGCGAACAAGACTCCACGCCGGTTTGGTTGCCAGGGTGAAGGCCTGCGCCCACCGCTTCGGATCGAACACCGGAAATCCCTCCGAAACGCGCGCGGCGGCGACGCCCGCGTACGTATCGATGAAGTCGGAGTGCCACTGAAACGTACGCAATCCGAACGTCGCAGGATCCGCACGTAACGCCGCGAGTGCCGCGAGATATGGCGAGTGAATTTCAAGCACGTCGGGGCGCTCCCGTTCGAGAATCTGCGTGACGCGCCCGATTCGGGTGAGCAGCGCGTAGGACGGATCGTACGGCGACGCCGGCCCGGCCACGCGAATCACCCGCGCTGGCGTTCGGCCCCACGGGTTGGTCGACGCGCCAAACTCGTCGGTCGGTGGGGGCATCGACGTTTCCGAGTCACGTGGGCCAGGCGCCACCACAACGTGTTCGTGTCCGAGTTGGCACAGAACGTGAGACTTGAGCGTGAGATGGCTGCGAACACCACCCCCTCGCTCCGAGAAAAATTCAGTGACGTCAACGATCTTCATTCGGGGGCTCGGGCAGGGAACGCGTACGAAGATACGCAGGTCGGAGGGCGACCACGATCCGGGTTTTTTTCGAACGAGAAGAAGAGTGTAGAGTGCAACAGCGAAAGCCCGTTCGCGGCTCTGTCGGCCCGCCACGGACGTCCGTTACGCATCGCGATCTTGAGTGATTTCACGCGAATCCCCTACGCCAACGGTGCAGCATTTCAGACACGCTTTCTGTATCAGCAATTGCGTCAGTGTGGTCACCAGGTCACAGTCATCGGCCCGCATGATCCGGACGCCTCGCCTGACGAACTTGCGCCAGGCACGATTGCCCTGCCTAGCATCCCGCTGGCGACCTATCCAGGTGTTCACCTCCCGATGCCGCTCGAGTCTTGGGTGTACGATGCATCTCGGTGGGACTTCGACCTTGTGTTTGCCCAAACAACCACGCTGCTCCTCGAATTCGGTGTGTGGCTTCGCAAGATGCGCGGCATTCCGCTCTTGTGTGTCAATACGACGCATCTTGCGGCCGCATACGACGTGCTGCTTCCCGAGCAAATTGCTAAACTCGGATGGGTCAATGCGGGAATCGAATTCGTCCTAAAAAGGCCATACGAAAAGTTATTTGCCAGAATTTATAACAATTCCGATGGCCTTGTGGTGCTCTCAGAGGGGCTCCGCACGTACTGGCGTGAGCGCGGCGTGACCGCGCCGATTCATGTGATTCCGCGCGCCGTTCAGCCCGAGATTTTCGACAGGCCGCTCGGTCCCGACCCGTTTGCGGAGGTTCTTTCGTCGTCGAACGCTGCGATTCAAGGCCTGCGTCTTCTGTGCGCGGGGCGTCACACTCGGGAAAAATCTCAAGACCGACTGATTCGCATCTTCGCGCGCCACATCGCCCCCGTTCGGCCCGATGCATCGCTCACGCTCATCGGCGAGGGCCCGGATTCGGCGTATTACAAACGCGTTGCCGAAGAGGAGGGGGTTGCAGATCGCGTCTTTTTCCCGGGCGAAGTGCCATTTACCCGAATGCCGGACTTCTACGCTCACGCCGATGTCTTTGTGCACGCGTCGCTCAGCGAAACCTACGGTAACGTGCTCGGCGAAGCGTTGTGGTGCGGAACGCCAACCGTAGCGTTTGCCGACGGCATGGGGGTTTCTGCGCAAATACGCGATCGCGTCAACGGTGTGCTTTTATCGCCGGGGACAAACGACGCCTCTCAGCTCGAAGCTGATAAGGCCTTCGGGCGCGAGGTCGTCGCATTGTTGGATTCTCCGGAATTGCGTGCTCGGCTCGCCCGTACGGCGTCTTCGATGAGCCGGGAGCGCACCGCGCCAGCTGTCGTGCAAGCTCGCATGGCTGATGCGTTCCGCCACGCGCAGGAGCACGCGTCGGCGTGCGGAGTTCGCCCCGCGATTCAAGGTCCGCGTGCGCTTCAGTGGCTGACGACGCTCTCGCACTTTCGTACGTGGTCCGCAGCCAACGGCGGGGTGTATCTTGCGGGGTTGCTTCGTCCTGCACCCAACGCGAAGCACAAGAGCCAACTGCATCCTCAGATCGCCGGCTGATTCGTTCTCGCATCACCGAGGCGCCGTCGATTTCGGTCGTGCGCGCGCCAACGCGGGACGAGACGATAAAGCGCGTGATGGTCGTTGGCGTCGAGGTGGTTCGCGCCATCGTGGCGAGCGCATAAGAGTGCTGGCAGGATGAGCAGGCGGCGGGTAGCCTGCTCTTCGTTATGGCCAAATTCGAAACACTTGTTGAGGTCTACAACAATTCCATCAAAACATTCCCTGACCGTCCGCTATTCGGCACCAAGCGGGCCGGGCGTTGGGAGTGGATGACCTACTTCGCGTTCGGGCAAAAGACTGAGGCCTTCCGAGCTGGCCTTTCGGCACTTGGGATTCAGCGCGGCGACCGCGTGGCGATCATCGCGAACAATAGACCAGAGTGGGCCATCGCGGCGTACGCGTGTTTCGGGTTGGGCGTTTCGTTCGTACCGATGTACGAGGCGCAACTTGCCAAAGAGTGGGAATTCATTGTTCGCGATTGCGAGGCGAAGGCCCTCATTGTGGCGACGGATGCTATTGCCTCCAAGACACGCGATTTTCTCGTTACTCTACCAAGCCTTATAGCGATTATCAGCCTCGATCCGGCGACCGAAACAAAACCCAATGTGCATTCGTTTGCTGCGCTCGCATCAA
>Ga0164293_10005426_pt1 | contig 10851 bp, 9 predicted proteins | sample GEODES118metaG_FD_111487 | JGI IMG/M metagenome (GOLD analysis project Ga0164293, IMG submission 111487) | Eutrophic lake water microbial communities from Lake Mendota, Wisconsin, USA - GEODES118 metaG | ecosystem: Environmental > Aquatic > Freshwater > Lake | place: USA: Lake Mendota, Wisconsin...
CACATTAGCACCCACCACATTAGCACCCACCACATTAGCACCCACCACATTAGCACCCACCACATTAGCACCCACCACATTAGCACCCACCACATTAGCACCCACCACATCAGCACCCACCACATTAGCACCTGCCACAACTTCAAAAGTTGACCCTAAAATAATAATTGCAGTTGTTGTAGTCGTAGCTGCTGTAGGTGTTGGGGCATTTTTTGTTTTAAAAAAGTAATTCTAAAAATTAAAAGAAAAATCAGGATATAACTCTTTAATCTCTGTAATAAAAAGACCGAGTGCTCCCAAAATAATATAATTTATCATATAGCGATATTCTTCTATTTCACATTTTAATATCATTTTCATTTGATTTAGTAAATATTTTTGAATATTTTCTAAATTCATTTTATCTAACTCTTCAGTAGATAGTATAAATACTATTTCGTTTGAAATATCATTTCGTTGCATTTCACTAAAATTTTGTAACCAAAAATCTTTCATTTCATAATATAATTTTATTAATTTAGGTTTTTCTAATTTTAAAAACCAGTCCGAATCAATAAAAATAGATATTTTTGAAAAATATTGGAAAACACTAAATGCTATATCCTCAATCTTATCATTTTCACGCATCGCTTCAATATCAATCACCTCAATATTATCAAATAAATAGGATGGTAACTCATCATTTGTAACAGGATGTTTTGTTACGTTATATGATTTCATATATTGTAATGATTCTTTCTCAAAACAGCGAATGTGTTTCATTGAATCGTAATATAGAATTAAATTTTTATATTTATTTTTAGGATAAACTACTTCTTTCTTTTCATTATTAAATTCCCAAAAAACATTAAGACTAATAGGGTCTATGTTATCAACAGAACATATAATATTACTTTCCAAGGGTTTTAAAAATATTTCAGTATTCATTAAATTTATATCTATAATAGCATATAAATAAAATATCAATTTTTTATTAAACAAACATACCAAATAAAGTGGGCTATACCGATATTAATAATAAAAACATAGTTTTGTGCGTTCAATAGCAAAGTTGATTTATAATTTATATAAATTTATTACTAAAAAAATGAATTAATATTACACAATATATCAAGTTTATAGTATTGTTATGGATATTATACGTAATTTATCAAATCAACTTGTTAAAATTATTAAAGAATCGTGTCCACCATCTAGACAAGTAGCTGATTATGATTGTATTGCAAATAATGGATGTGACAAGAATTCAATTGTAAAAGTTGGGAGAAATGGTGATTTTTTTGGTTTTACTATTAAAGTATTAGAAAGAATTAAACCTCTTTTCACTGATAATCTGATTATTAAAGGTATTGAATTGATTTCAATTGAAGAATATGATTCAGTTGTAAGATTATTTGATATTAGGAATGAATATATTGAATATGGTTATGATATTATATTTTATACTATATATAAATGGTTTGAAATATGCAAGTTAAATATTCCCTTGACATATAATATTAAAATAATGAGATGTGATAGTATTATTAAAAGATTATTAACTGTAAGACACGATACAATTAACGTTCCTATTGAAATAGTGAATATTGGAAATAATGTGGTACCATCTGAATGGATTGGTAAACAATTTTCATCTGGAATAGAATTACATGAATACATGAATCAATTAGAATGGCGAAGAGGGAAACCAAAAGTTACTTATTGTTGTACATATGGAATGACCCAATGTAGTAATACGAATGTAAATCTTACACTTAATATGAAAGAAAATATAAATGCAATATATGTTATATTAGATATAAATCAAAATGCACGATTTGGATTATATTCAGATAGAACATTATATTTATATTATGTAGAATATGAAGCCAATAATTCTATATTAAGAATTCTATTTAATATTATGGACCATTTTGTTAGTTCAAGTGAAATAAAATTAAAAAAATATTCAGTAGGATTACTTTCATCCATATTGCAAAAATGTATTCGTCATGGTAGATGTTCTAAAGAAATTTTAGAGGATACTATACGAAAATTAGCGAGAGCGAAACCATACAATTTACCAGACCAACAATTTTTGAAAGTTTCAGGAAGCAGACAATTATTTTGGCGATTTTTTATTAGTATTATTGAAGATTTTAGATATTATTATGACTCTAGTAATATTAATTTGTTTGATATTCTAGTATTAGCTCTTATTACTAATAAAGAACCAGATTATATTATTAATGATAAGTTGATGAATCGTATGATAGAACTTGGAAATATGGTTTGTATGGCAGATAAAATTACTGATTATTATGAATGGAGAGACTATAATATGATTATTCCAAAATATGATATTAATAATAATATTCATATGAATATTATTTACTTGGCTTTTAATTTTATTCCTAAAATGCAAGGAGATAATGTTATGATTCAAAAATATTACGATTTATTAACAAAATATCAACCAAAACCAATTACAATTAATATAGATAAGGTTGAATGTAATAAATGTATGAATGGAATGACACCTATTTATACTGGGGTAGATAATCATTCTGTACCAAATATAATTTTAAAATTTCAAGCAATCTCAAGAAAAAACTATTCAACACAAGAGTGTTCATCATTAATTTGGGAATTAAATGGTAAATTTAATAATAGAAAACCAAAACAATTTATTAAAGGAATGTTTGAAGGCACTGATATTAGAAATATAACAATGTTACAAAAACATTATTATGATGAATATATATCAATATTTGATATCATACCATTTGATGAAAATAATATTATTAAAGAGTCACTAGTAAAAGATAGAGATTTAACAAAATATGATAAAAGGATTTTATTCCTTAAAATTGTTGGAGAGAAAATTAAAATTAATCCAGAAAAGTTTGGTCAAAAAATATTAGAAGTTGTATTTAGTTATCAAGATTATATAACTAATAATAATATGATTCAAATTAAATATATTAATTCTGATGAATATATAATAGGCGATGATTATGATATAAATTTAATTAGAGTTCAAAATTATTTAAAAAAGAATCGTATTACAGTAAATTTACCAGATTGTATAATAGGATATAATTGGATTACCGATAAACCAGTTAGAATAGGATTAAATGATGATAATATGATTATAGTAAATAATATTGTATTGAATTGGTTTGATGGTTCATCTTTTGTAAAGAAACAAGAAAATATACCTTATAATATTCCTAATAAGAAGGATAATATGATAATATCTGAAATGTTATCTCCAAGTAAATTTTATGATATAGATTGTAATATAGAATGTCGTAAAATAATAGCAACTCGTATGATTGATATTAAAGATTATGATATGACAAAGCATTTACATATATTAAATAGTATAATGATTAAAATTCATACAGCTTATGATAATATGGTTATTATATCACAAGTTAGTAGAACTGGTGAACGAGTAGATAATAGTTTAGATTATAATTATGAAGGTAAATATTGGAAAATGTTAAACTTACTTCATTATTGTTATCCATTAGCTCTCATTCCTTCAGGAGAAATGAATTATAAACTCAATATAAATAATTATCACTATTATAGAATGATTACTGATATGAATATTATTCTTAATAAAAATAATGATATGAATAATATTACTAGTATTATTAAAACTAAAACTAAATTATGGGACCATCAATTGAACACAGTAAATTTTATTCTATCAAATATAAAAGATGGAAAGAGAGGCTTTGGAGATGCATCAAATGTTGGAGCTGGGAAAACATTAACTGCTCTTGCAACTTGTGTAGAATTATATAAGAACTTTCCATATAATAATAAAGTATTAATATTATTACCATCAGAAAGTCTTATTAAAACGTGGGTTGATGAAATAAATAAACATTTTTTGGGGATTAATTATATTGTAACAAAATCTAATGGGAATTTAGAAGGAATATATAAATCTGATAGTTTAAATATTTATATTACTACAATGGGTAGGAATAGAGATAAAAAAATTAATAGTAAATGGTTATTTGTTATTATTGATGAGTGTTTAACAGTTCAGAATAAAGAGGCTAAACAAACTATAGCTGCTTGGGAACAGGTTATCTGTTCTAAATTAGGCTTATTATTATTAAGTGCTACCTTTTTTAGGACTAGATTTGATAAACTATTATATATGTTGAAAATGCTTAATTGCAATTTACCAGAGACGAAGGAATATCTTGATACGATTCTAATTGATAGTATAAAAGTTAATCTTCCAATCACTAAAAGATTATGGCATGAAGATATGATTAAGATAGAAATGAGTAAAGAGTTTTATGATAAATATAATAAAATAAATAATAGTGAAATATCAAATGAAAAAAAATATGTTGAACTTAAAAAATATATTCGTGATAATATTAATTATATAAAATTATTTATTACTTATATTGAAAAGATTAGTATTAATCCAAATAAAAAACTCCTTATTTATGCTAATAGTATGGAAGAAGCCCAAGATATTAGTAATATTAGTAAAATGGATGTTGGATTATATCCAGATATTAGTAAACGCCATGTAGTAGTATCTTATGCAGTAGGAACATACGGTTTAAATAATTTGATTGCTTTTAATCATATATTAACTCGACCCCCTGAACCAGATAAATTACCACAAATGAAAGGTCGATTAGATAGAATGGGACAGAAAGAAAATGAATTGAATATTACTTTTATTATGTTAATGAATACAATAGAAGAAATGGAATATATGAAATTAGAATTATGTAATAACTTTTATTCGAATCATATTATGCCATTAAGTGAACTATTTAATTTACAATCCTAAGTTGTTTAGTTTCAAATATTTATTTTTGTATTTTATATATTTATTTTTTATTATAATTTTATTTAATAATACAATTCTATCTTGTTTTGATGTAGAACTTGTTAGACTAATTAATTCAGATTTAATTCTAGGTTCATGAAACAAAGAATTCTGATATAAATAAATGAAATAATCAAATAATGATTTTTCTGTTTTTGAAAAAGTAATAATTTTATAACTATTATCCATCTGAACTCTTTTCTTTTCATCTTTTATATCATTAATCCTACTAATAGTTCTAGACCCATGACATGCTATTTGAAATAAATTAATTTTATATAATATAATATAATATAATAATGGATATTGAATTAAAATGCCCTCATTGTTCTGAATATTTTATAGTTTCTATAAATGAAATTAATTGTGGTATCTTTCGTCATGCAGTTTATAAATCGAATCTATTACCTATTCCTCCTCATGAAAATAAGATAAATTGTGATAAGCTAATAACTGATAATATGGTGTATGGATGTGCTAAACCTTTCAAAATAATAAAAAATAATAATTTATATATAGCTGAAATATGTGATTATATATAATGAATTTATAGTAAAATTAAAAATATCTCGATATAACCACATTTTATTATACTACCCATCATAAAAATATTGAAAAATATTTAAACTTTAATTATAATTTATATATAATTAATGGCTCAATATATGAATAAGGCTTCCAATGTTCCGAGTTGTATTTTATCTTTTCCTATTATTAACAAGTTAATTCAATCGGCCGAACGTAGTAATATGAATCAACGTCTAGCTTCTTGTATTCTTAAGAAAGGTCGTAAAATGGTAGGTACACCTCAATGTAATAATAATGAAATTCCCAAAGATGATCCTGATTTGGGAAGTTCTCATGCAGAAATGGCTACAGTTAGCCAATTTCTTAGTATGATGGGAATTAAAATAAAGTGTTGTGATAAGTATAGTAATATGATTGATAGTACTATTAAAAAAGAACTAAACAAATATGATGTTGCAGTGATTCGAATTGGTAATATGGATCCAAATAAAATTACTCTTGTAAATGCTCGTCCTTGTTACAAATGTTTGAATGTACTCAAGATGTGTGGTTTCAAACGTATTCATTATTCAGATGATACTGGTAATATTGTCACTGAAACTGTAAAGAATATGCTAGCAGTTCATTCATCATATGTTACAATAAAATTATTTTTCTTGAAGAATAATATGAATTATATTAATAGTATGGTACATAATACAACATATTATGATGATATTATTCGTAAACAGATTCCTGAAATTGTACGAGAACTAAATTTCAGGTATTTTATTCAATATGATTTCAAATCAATTGCAGCAAAATATAAAATGGTAAAAAAAATTGTAAATGGTACTAAATTAGTTACAATTTATAATAGTAATAATCATAAAATAAAGAGTATTGTTATTATTTAATTTATAATATCTAAGATAAAATCTGGATGAATTACTCATAAATTATGTGCGCGGCGTGTAATTTACGTGCCAGTGCACGCTAAAAATTGATATAAAATAGAATTATTATTTATATATAATAAATATATATGATAGATTTAACTAATATAAACTTTCCAAAACCAATCTTAAAATGGGTTGGTGGAAAAACTCAAATTTTAGATAAGATAATAAGTATATATCCTACACAAATAAATAATTATCATGAGGTGTTTTTAGGTGGTGGAAGCGTATTATTAGCATTTCTTGAATTAGTACGAAATAAAAAAATCAATATAACTGGAACTATTAATGCATATGACTTGAATGAGAATCTTATTAATATGTATCGTATGATTCAATCACAACCAAAAAGACTCTATAAACGAATAGATAAATTAATAACAAAATTTAATAGTATTTCTGATATTAAAACTGAAAGAAATTTAAAACCAAAGAATGAAATAGAGGCAAGTAAGAATAAAGAATCATATTATTATTGGATTAGACAACAATATAATAATATGAAAGAACGGAATAGTTGTGAATGTTCTGCAATGTTTATATTTTTAAATAAAACTTGTTTCAGGGGTGTGTATCGAGTAGGACCAAATGGATTTAATGTACCATATGGTAATTACCATAATCCAAATATTATTGAGAAAGAACATTTGATAGAAATTAGTAAACTTATACAAAATGTAATGTTTCATCATATGGATTTTGCTGATGCTTTAGGAAATGTAGTTGCTAATGATTTTGTCTATATGGACCCTCCATATGCTCCAGAAAATAATAAATCATTTGTAGGATATAATGCGGATGGTTTTGATATAGATCAACATTTAAAATTATTTACATTGTGTAATACACTGAAAGATAATAATATACAAATGATAATGTCAAATGCAGAGGTTATGTTAGTTAGAAATAATATGAGTCGATTTAATATTACTACTATTGAATGTAAACGTATGATAAATTCAAAAAATCCAGGAGCTAAAATAAAAGAAGTTATTATATCATCCTAAATAGTTTATCATAAATAGATTTATTAGTCTTTGTATCAATTATTTTAATCCAATCAATTAAAATATTTATATTATATTTACTTTATAAAAAATTTTATAATTATATGTAATGAATCAATTAATATTTCCCCCACAATTATTTTATGATAAATCGTACTTGAAAGAACTAAAAACAATGAATACTGTATACTTGATTGAGGAACCGAGATATTTTACAGATTTTAAATTTCACAAATTAAAATTGGCATATCACCGTGCTAGTATGAAGAAATATTATGATATGTTAAAAAAAAATAAAATTAATGTTAAATATATAGAATATTCACAAGTTACAAATACATTTTATAAATCGTTAGGAACTGTAACTATAGTACGTTTACCAGATTTTGATTTGGAAAATAAATTAATAAAGATTTTTAAGAATAATATTACTATTCGAGATAATCTTAATTTTTTAATAAAAATAGAAGAAATTAATAATATTTTTTCAAATAAAAAATATTCTCATGATGAATTCTACAAATATCAACGGCGTAAATTAGATATAATGATAACAAAAGATAAACCAGAAGGTGGTAAATGGTCGTATGATAGTATGAATCGTCTTCCACTACCAAAAAATCATATTGCGCCAAAAGTAAAACCAGTATCAAAATCAAAATATATTAAAGAGTCAATTATATATGTTGAGAAACATTTTCCAAATAATTACGGGGAATTAACTAATTTCATTTATCCAATTGATTGTAAAAGTTCTATAAAGTGGTTACACCAATTCTTAGAAAATAGATTAAAAAATTTTGGTAAATATGAAGATGCAGTAGATAGTGAGCAACCATTTCTCTATCATTCAGTTTTAAGTCCAATGATGAATATTGGTATTATTACTGATACAATGGTTGTTGATATATCATATAAATATTATAAAAAACATTCTATACCTATTGAATCGTTTGAGGGATTTATAAGACAAGTAATTGGATGGCGTAATTATGTCTATACAATCTATTTATTAGAAGGTGAAAAAATGAGAACTAGTAATCAATTGAAACATAAAAATCTGCTACCCTATAAAAAATTCTGGGAAGGAACTACAAATATGACCCCGATTGATGATATAATAAAAAAAATAAATAAATATGCATATGCTCATCATATTGAAAGATTAATGTATCTTGGTAATTTTATGTTATTATGTATGATAGAACCAAATGATGTGTATAAGATATTTATGGAATGGACTATAGATAGTTATGATTGGGTTATGGTTCCTAATGTATATGGGATGAGTCAATATGCTTCTCCTATTATGATGACAAGACCATACTTTTCATCTTCTAATTATATAGCAAAAATGAGTAATTATAAGAGAAACGATATTTGGGATAGTCTTTATTATAATTTTATTAATATGCATTATGATATATTAAAAAAGAATTATGCTACAGCACAACAAGTTAAACATTGGGATAATAAGACAAAGAAAGAAAGAGATGAAACTTTACATAAAGCTAAATTATATTTACAAAATTTATTAAAATAATTTGAAAAAAAATATATAGAATATTTATAATGAGTATTGGAATGTTGTTGCTAATATTACTAATAATAATATGGACGATATATATTATGAAATGTGGTTATGAGAGATTTCATAATATTGGAAAATTAGATAAGATGTTGAGATATGATAAAGATAAAAAAGAGGAAGATATTTATATAATAGAATGATTACGTGAAATTAGGTGGGAAATCTATCAAGTTAGTACATTGATATAATACACCATTTGATTTTTTAGTACCATATGTTTGTGTCATATTATTATCCAATATATTTATATAATCTAAAAATTTAATAGGTAGATTTGGAATCTTTTTCATAATATCAAATTTAGGATTATGATAATATACATTAGTAACTTTGAAATCAAAGTATTTAACTAGTATAAAAGTAATATTATATAAATGTGATGAACCAGTATAGAGAATACTATTTTTTATATAATTCTTATCTAAGAATCTTCTTATAAAATATAAATCAGTTAATGCAACATAAAAATGAATATTCATGTTAAATAAATACTGTATATCTCTATTTAATGAATCGGTTGATTTATTATCAATTGAATAGTTACATCTATATATGATATCTTTTATAAATTTAATAATATTTTCAAGATTATCTAATATCAATGTTTGATATATATGATTCATTATTTTTTTTATACTCTCATCTGAATAACGATTTAATACCTTATTCATATATTTAGCGTTCATAGGCGCAGTTTTATTTATTTTCTTAGAGTCTTCTAAAAATGTTTGTAATTTTATATAATAATCTAATAATTCCTCAAAATCTTTTTTCATATCACGATGAAGTGTAACATTATTATTCATATATCTTTCCTGAAAAAAGTGGATTTTTTCAAATAAAATTATTGTATTTCGAATGTCTGTAAAATGTAATCTAAAATTCTTATATTTCGGATTTACTTTAACCGTCTTATCTTCTTTCTTTAATGTTGATGAAAACATTTTTCTAAAATTATTGATGTAATTATATCGAAAAGGACTAATCATATTATTAAAATGTATATCATGTGTTTCAAGGAATATATCAAATTGTTTTCTTTTCTCTGTTTTCATAAATTGAAATATAAATTTATCAAAATCTATATTTTCGTAATCATCGGAGAAAATACATTCTGTTTGTTTATTTGGTTCAAGGTGATGGTCACCAAATATGTAAAGCACTTTATCGCCTTTCTCTAATCTTATAATATTATTAGGTCCATTTATATGATATTTTTTTGTAAATTCCATTATAACTATATAGATAAAAACAATTTATATTATAAATAATTGACCTTATAAAACATTGGAAGAACAATCCAAAGAACAATCTAAAGAACAATCCAAAGAACAATATATGATATATATGGAAGATTTGGAAGGCAATACTCAGAATATAATACACATAAAGCTGTAAATTAGTGTAACTTCAGAAACTTGTAATTATAATAATATGATGAAACAAATAGGATTATATTGTCTTATATGTTGAATCAGAGTAGAAGATATAATATATATTGATATGGCTAAATAAAGATAAAAATATTACAGCAAGGGAAAATAAATCTAAAGATGATATTAAGTTATTTTACAATAATATATTTTATAAATTAGTCAATAAAAATTTATTTAAAGATAATAATCAAATATAATGATATTTTTATTACATTATACAACATAATTTATTTTTAACTTGTTTTTCAAATTTTTTTACTTTCTCTATTAATTTAATATTAGATGTCTCCAATTCATTTAATGAATTCATTATATTATTTATTGTATTATCAGCTTCTGTATTTATATTAATAAGTGTAATTATATGTGATTCTAATTCTTGAATTTTATCAACATATTTATTATTAGCTGTTTCTAATTCTTGAATTTTATCAACATATTTATTATTAGATGTTTCTAATTCTTGAATTTTATCAACATATTTATTATTAGC
>Ga0164293_10005428_pt1 | contig 10850 bp, 12 predicted proteins | sample GEODES118metaG_FD_111487 | JGI IMG/M metagenome (GOLD analysis project Ga0164293, IMG submission 111487) | Eutrophic lake water microbial communities from Lake Mendota, Wisconsin, USA - GEODES118 metaG | ecosystem: Environmental > Aquatic > Freshwater > Lake | place: USA: Lake Mendota...
AAAAAGGTGAAAAAGGTGAAACTGGAGAAAAAGGAGAAAAAGGTGAAACTGGTTTAACTGGAGAAAAAGGTGAAAAAGGTGAAACTGGTTTAACTGGAGAAAAAGGTGAAAAAGGAGACATTGGTTTAACTGGAGAAAAAGGAGAAAAAGGTGAAACTGGTTTAACTGGAGAAAAAGGAGAAAAAGGAGACATTGGTTTAACTGGAGAAAAAGGTGATAAAGGAGAAACTGGTTTAACTGGAGAAAAAGGTGATAAAGGAGACATTGGTTTAACCGGTGATAAGGGAGAAAAAGGTGATAAAGGAGAAAAAGGAGAAAAAGGAGATATTGGAGAAAAAGGAGAAAAAGGTAATAGAGGTGATAAAGGTGATACAGGTGATACAGGTGATAAAGGTGATACAGGTGATACAGGACTAACTGGCGAAAAAGGAAACAGAGGTGATAAGGGTGAAAAAGGAAATAGAGGTGATAAAGGAGACACTGGTGAAAAAGGAGAAAAAGGTGATACAGGACTAACTGGTGAAAAAGGAGAAAAAGGAGACAATGGTGAAAAAGGAGATATTGGTTTAACTGGTGAAAAAGGCGATACAGGACTAACTGGTGAAAAAGGAGAAAAAGGAGACACTGGATTAACAGGTGAAAAAGGAGAAAAAGGAGATACAGGACTAACTGGTGAAAAAGGAGAAAAAGGAGACACTGGATTAACAGGTGAAAAAGGAGAAAAAGGAGATACAGGACTAACTGGTGAAAAAGGAGATATTGGTTTAACTGGTGAAAAAGGTGACACTGGATTAACCGGTGAAAAAGGAGAAAAAGGTGATAAAGGAGATACAGGACTAACTGGTGAAAAAGGCGAAAAAGGTAACACTGGATTAACCGGTGAAAAAGGTGACACTGGATTAACCGGTGAAAAAGGTGACACTGGATTAACTGGATTAACTGGATTAACTGGTGAAAAAGGAGAAAAAGGAGAAAAAGGTGACATGGGATTAACTGGATTAACTGGTGAAAAAGGAGAAAAAGGAGAAAAAGGCGATAGTAATGGTATACTTGGTCCTAAAGGAGACATTGGTTTAACTGGAGAAAAAGGTGAAAAAGGAGATACAGGTGAGAAAGGTGAAAAAGGAGATACAGGTGAAAAAGGAGAAAAAGGAGAAAAAGGTGATAGTAATGGTATAGTTGGTCCTAAAGGTGATAAAGGTGAAATAGGTTCTAAGGGTCCAAAAGGCGACACAGGACCAAAAGGTGACACTGGTGATATTGGTATGATTGGACCTAAAGGTAATAAAGGAGATAAAGGCGATACAGGTGATATTGGTATGAATGGTCCTAGAGGTAACCCTGGTGAGAAAGGAGATAAAGGCGACACAGGAAACGACGGACCTAAAGGCGAAAAAGGATTAACTGGTGAAAAAGGAGACCCCGGATTAACTGGTGAAAAAGGAGAAAAAGGAGACATTGGTTTAACTGGTGAAAAAGGAGACATTGGTTTAACGGGTGAAAAAGGAGATACAGGATTAACTGGTGAAAAAGGAGATAAAGGGGATAAAGGAGATAAAGGAGATACAGGTGAAAAAGGGGATAAAGGAGATAAAGGAGATAATGTTATTATTGACACAAAAAATTCAAATAATTCTTCAGAAATAATTCAAGAAAATAATTTATTATTAATTAAAAATAATGTAGAAAATGGCAAAATACTTTTTAACACAGATTTAGAATTATCTGGATACATTTATGGAAGAAATGACTATGCTAGTTTTTCAAATAGTAATGACGTAGTTTTACCAAGTAAAGTTCCCATTGGATGGATACATGAATTTACAAGTAAAAAAAATACTGTAGTTTATAACTCAAAGGTAAATTATGAAGGATGCTTAAACTTACCAGCAGGTGTATGGTTAATTCATACATCATTAACAGTAGAAAAAAATAACACTACATGGTTTACGGCATTTTCACCTCCATTTAGTACTTTTATAGCAACATATGATACTCCAGGAATTGGTGGAAACATGATACATTCTTCATCAGAATCTTATTATTATTTATATAACAATATTCCAAAATTTATTGTTCATATGTCTCCAATTTTATTTGTAGTAAAAGATACAGAATCAAGAGTTTTACCAAGTTACATATTTAATATTACTCCATCAGTCATTGAAAATGATAGTATAGTTAAAAGCACTATTATTTGGAAAACAGTATATACAAAAATAGCATAATTTTTTTTAAATATATATATGTATAATATAAATGCACGTGTGTAAAATTGTAAGTCCAGCCAATAGTAATAATAATTACTATATAACTTTTTATTATTTAGATATTCCAATCGATATTGTGCATAGTGAAATTGATATCAATACTATTGTAAATTATATTAGATTACAATACAAAATAAATGATACTCCTTACGTAGTAGAATATGATAACATTGAATTTGAAATATTAAGTTCAACACCTACATCAATAGTATACAAGTTATTGCTTACAAAATTAAATTATAAACTAAAGTTATTACCTCCAAACACAGAATGTGAAATTAATGTATTTTTTAGGAGAGACATTGATGACCCAGTTTTAATGATAGCCAAATAAATTTATTCTTTAAGTTGTTTTTTAATATATTAAAAAATTGAACTAAAGATATAACAATAATATAATATAAAGAAATCAAAACATGGAAAAGCGTTTAAACAAAAAATTAGAGTTATGGATTACAGGATTTAAAGATAATATAAGAGAAAAGGCTAGTCAAATTGGTATATCAAAAAATGACCAAACAAATCAGTTAATTCAATATATTTATGACTATGATAGATTAACATTTGGTAAAGAAGATTTTCAAAAAAGAAAACGTGTAAAAAATGTGGTTCCATTCTTCGATAGATGTTGTGCGAAACGCGCAAGCAATGAGCAATGCACTAGAAGAAAAAAAGATGGAATTGATTATTGTGGGACACATATGAAAGGAACACCTCACGGAATTATTGATAATCAAAATGAAAGTAAACCAAACACTCAAAAAATTGAAGTTTGGGCTCAGGATATTCAAGGAATAGTTTACTATATTGATAAAGCATTTAACGTATATCAAGCAGAAGATATTGTTATTAATAAATTAAATCCAAAAATTATAGCAAAATATGTAAAAAATGGCGATGTATACAGTATTCCAGAGTTTAATATTTAAAAAAATTGAATTAATATATTACTTTAAATAATTATTATATTAATAAATAAATAATGACAGATAAATTTGCTGTATATTCAGGCTCAACTGTTAACTCAGTCCCACCAAAATTTTATTGGAAAAATCAAAAATATAAAAATTTAGTTGGTTACGCTAAGACACTTCAAGAAGCTGATAAAATGTTCAATCTTTCGATAATAGGCGATTCTAAATGGGGACAGTTAGTGTGCTTAACCACTTTCAATATTATTAAACAACAATTATCATTTGATATTAACAAACCACTTTTTGAAGGATATTATAGCGATGAAGACTGTAACTAAAATAATATTTATAATTAATATATGGACGAAGATAGTAAAAAAATACTGAATACTATAGGAATTAATTTTGAATCAATTGATAATTTAGATAATTTTTTTATACCTCGTGAACAATTATTATCTGAATTAAAATATGAAGAAATTAAAATACTTATTCCTGAATTAAAAAAAAAATTTAGTTCTTCATTTATGACAAGTTTACAAAAAAATGCGAAACAAGAACAAAAATGGCCGTTATTAAATTTAGTAAGACAAATTTTAAGTGTTTATAAATACCAAATGGAACCAATACGTAAAAGTGATGGATATACTTTAGAAGGTATAAAAAAATATAAACGTTTTTTTCAAATAAAAAAAAATAACTAATGTATTTGTATATTATATAATATGTCAATAAGACGTACATCAACAAGATTTGCAGAAAAAATGAAAAAGGAAAAAGAAATTGAAGCTCAAGAAATAGCAGCAGTAGCAGCAGCAGAAGCAATGGAAAAAGAAAGAATTAAATTATTAAAACAAGCACAAGCACAAGCACAACCTATACAACAACTAACACAAGGGCCATTATTGCATAAAATAAAATATGTTCCAAGAAGTGAAATTGTTGAAAACTGTGGTTCTTATGAAGTTATTGTAGATTTTGAAATTTTAAATTTAAAAAGTAAAAGTGTTAAGCCAGCTAAAATAAATGGATGTATTTTTCAATTAATAATTAAAGATACAAACGCAAAAGGAAGCAATTTTGTTAGTGAAAAACAAATGGGACCAGAAGTAGATTTAAATACTTCAGATACCATATCAAAATATACAAATAAACAGGTAAACTGGATGTGTGAAAATTATCTTGAATATTTTGAAATTATAGATGGATTAGTTAAAGACCTTGATGGTGATGGTTTTGCAAGTGGCCCAATAGCAAGATATTCAAAAAATGACCCAATCATTGATGATGCTGAAAATATCTCGCAAGGAAGTATTATACACATAGGATTGGCTGTGTTTGTGCCAAATTCAGCATTTTTAGATAGTGTAAAAAAATTAAAATGGAGCACTAACCCGCGATTACCAGCCAACGGTCTTCCATATTTAAGACTATTAGGAAATGAACCCGTATGGAATGATATATTACTTAATAAAACAAGTGGAATTTACAAACACGAAGTTAGACATGTTTGGAAATTCATACAAAGAGAGAACAATCCAGATGATAGAATTTTTTTTGAATCTATTGTTGAAATTCCTGATATCAGTGATGCTATTGAATTAGGAGAAGATACTTTTAACTCTAAAATTTTAAGGGAATCTAGACAATTCGCAACAGATTCACTAACTCTTCTTATTTCAAGAGCAGGAGGAGGGAAAAATAAGAGACGAAAAAATATAAAAAACAAACACACACAAAAATATAAAAAAAAACAAACACAAAAAATATACTATAAAAAATAAATATAAAAAAATAACTATAAATACAATTAAAATGAGCACAGATAGTTTAATTGCTAATATTGAGTATGATACTAAAATGGATAGAAATATAAATTTTTCATTAAATTCAAATGAAGGCACAATAATACCGGAAGATTTATCTTATGCTATTACTATTAATAAATCAAATGAAGAATTACATCAATCACGTAATATATGTAAAAATAAGTATTTATTAATAATAAATATGTTAATTTTTTTGTCTTCAATTATTATATTGTGTATTTTATATTTATAATTATACTTTTATAGCATAAAAATTTTGAATTTGACACATTAAATTCAAAAATACAATCATTTTTCTTTCACACAAATTAGTTTTAATATTTTCTAAGTACCCATAATGTGTTTCATCATATCCATCGTGCCAATTTCCTCCTTTAACTATTTCTATATAATGAATTATATAACTATTATTTTTGTCAAGTTTATTGTCTTTTATTAAATGTATAATATCGCCCTTTTTAAAATCATTATTACCAAAAGTATTTTCAACATCATAATTAATATACAAAAACCCGTCATCATCTTTATAATCTAAAAATAAATAATGTAAAAAACTTGAATTTGGATGAATTGAACCATTAATAAAAATGTATATAGCTACTTCAGGTTTTAAAGACATTCTTTTTCTTATTACTGACATAAATTGACCTACTGTTAAATCGTAACCAACAAGATATTTATGTTTATCAATATCTGGAGCACTTCTAGAATATGGATGTTTTTCGCATATTATAGGTATTCTATGAGGATATTTTGATAAAATATTTTCAGAATCTATTTTTCTTTGTTTAAATGGATATTTATTTTTGAATCCAATCATTATTATTTATTATCATTTTAAATTTAAATTATTATATTTTATAATAATTTAAAAAATATTTTATCATAATTATCCAAACATGTATCTCATTTCAGAATAAGTCATATTTCTACCAGTTTTTTCTTTAAATTCATCTGCTCCAGTTTTCATTATATTTATCAACAAATTACCAATATCAGGTTTTCCATAATCTTGAAAAGAATTTATATTTTTATTTAATTCAACAACTTTTTTTTCAGAGTCAGTCTCAATTTTTATTTTGATTTCTTCAATATTTATATTATTAAAAGATTTTCTTGATAACAAATCAAGCATTAATTTTTTTTTATTTTCTTTTGTATGTAATATCTGATTTTCATCTTTTATTTTTTTATCAACATTAACAAATTTCAGTTTGTATCTAGATATACAACTTTTACAAAATGCTGTAACATGTTCTTTATTAAAAATATTTTTACAACCCATACAGTGAGAAGGATTAGATATCATTTAGATATTTTAAATATTATTATATATTTAAATGATAATAAAAGAATAATATAAAAAATAAAAAAGAGGGAACAAATTCCCAAATTTTTATTATTTTTTTTATTTTTTTATTATTTTTTTATTATTTTTTATTATTTTTTATAAAACTTAAAACTACTAAGTTATTATTTTTCTTGAAAATGAACACGAAATTTATTAATTAACCAATTACCTATTACAAACCACATTAAATTAATTGAGTAACCGCCATTATAAATAACCCATCTGAACGCCTGACAGTGTGGAGTAAGAGTCATAAACGGCGATAACAAAAAGCCAATAAATGAAGACTCGACACAGTAATACACGTACAAGTGGGCCGCTGCGTAATGGGCTACAATACAAGTAATGTAAAGAAACACCATTCTAAAAATAGCATTATTAAGGATAGACTCGATTTGAAACTGGAAAAGCATTTTATTTGAATATTTAAAATATGAATATGATTAAGTAAATAATATATATATTCCAAGTAAAAAGTATTTCAATTTTTTTTATTAAATATATATTTTTAATTTACTAAAATTTTAAAAATTATTATCTTAGACAGTTTAAGTTTGGCTCCACCTTTTAAAAGGTGGAAAAAAATAAAATTGCAGTGAATGAAAAAAAGTATTGTAAAAAAAAAAATTGAAAATAAAAAGAATAAGATAGTAGAATGTATTTTAGCCGAAAAAGCAACTATAAGTTAAGTAAAGATGTCAATGTCAATGTCAATGTTATCAATTAATATTTCGTCGTCGATAATGAATGGTCTATCAAAGGTGATAGGTGAAATAGTGATGGATGTGATAAAAGAATGTGGTGCGGTCCATAATTTCGATGCTTCAGAGATGATACGAAATTTGAACCTAGAGAACATTTGTGTATCTATTCCAAAAAAAGATAAAAAAGAGAAAGCGGTGAAGGAGAAAGTGGTGAAGGAGAAAGTGGTGAAGGAGAAAGTGGTGAAGGAGAAAGCAGTGAAAGAGAAGGTCGTAAAGGAGAAGGTCGTAAAGGAGAAAAAGGAGAAAGGCCGTCCAAAGAAGCCGAGAAGACAAATCGAATTGGTGGATGATTCTACAGACTTGTTTGCTGCGCTCGTTGCGAAAGCAAATGAAGATTCTGAAGAGGAAGAGTGTTCATCATCAGAAGAATCAGTAAAAAGCGTGCTAGATGGTATGATAGATAGTATCACAGAGGCCGAAAAAGAAGAGATTAAACAAGCAAAAATTCAGAAAAAAGCAGCAAAATTAGCGGAAACCCAGAAAAAAGAAGCTGAAAAAGCTGAAAAAGAGGCGGCAAAATTAGCTGAAACTCAGAAAAAAGAAGCTGAAAAAGCTGAAAAAGAGGCGGCAAAATTAGCTGAAATCAAGAAAAAAGAAGCGGAAAAGGCTGAAAAAGAGGCAGCAAAGCAAAAAATAGCGGACTTAAAAGCAGAAATGGAAAAGTTATCAAAAACGGTAACAAAAAAGCCAACAAAAGAAAAAAAAGAGTCATCATCAGAGTCTGAAAGTGATAAAAAGGCAGCAAAGCCAGTCGAAAAAAAGGCAGCAAAGCCAGTCGAGAAAAAGGCAGCAGCAAAGCAAAGTGATAAAAAAGGAGCAAAGATTGAAGTTGAAGAGGAAGATACTCCAGATGTTGTGAAACGGTTTGAGTTTGAAGGAGTAAAATATTTGAAGTCAAAAAATACGGGAATCATTTACAATATGGAGCAGGATGTAATAGGAAAATGGAATGAAAAGACAAATAAAATAGATTTTGAAGAAGCCGGGTCAGAGGAAGAGGAAGAAGAATATGACGAGTAAATAGTAGTTTGTAGTTGTAGTTGTAGTTGTAGTTGTAGTTATATAAATTAAATAAATAATTATGTCATGAAAGGGTTGTCTAAAAACAACGTAAAACCCCTCGAGGGGTAATCCCTTTTTTTTACGTACTTATTTTGTCACTCATTTCTCGTTTTGTCACTCATTTCTCGTTCCCGTAATACGTGGTCATTTTGTCACTCATTTCTCGTTTTGTCACTCATTTCTCGTTTCGGTATCTTGAAAGGACACGGTATCTTGAAAGGACACGGTATCTTGAAAGGACACGGTATCTTGAAAGGACACGGTATCTTGAAAGGACACGGTATAAATTAATATTCTACAGTATCAAACATTCTACAGTATTAATTAATATTCTACAGTATCAAATATTTCTCTCTAATTATCATTAACAGGTTTATAATTAGAGAGAGCATTAGCTAAAAGTTTAGTTAGTTGGTAGGGTTTATAGCTAGCTAGTTAATTAGTAAAATAAAAAATGATTTGTTTGGGCGTTTAACCCCGTTCAAAGAACCGACTGGAATTTCACCAGATAAGACATAATTAATTTATAATACAAAATAAAAATCTATACAATCCTACAATATAATCTACACTATAATCTAATCTACACTACAATCTAATGGCTATCATATCTCTCTCGGATATCATCTGGATAATAATATTGGTCAATTGATTCTTGTCTTCTGTAAGCCATTTCGCAGTCAAAGCACATTCCGTATGGTTCATCGATATGATACAATTTTCCGCACTCGCAAGGAACCATCTTGTCGCACTCACATGAAAAATCGCAACAAGTCTCGCAATACTCAATATAGGGAAGCTCGTCTTTTGCCACATCTTCTTTTACGACAGAGGTTTCGTCGTCATAACAGCCAACATTGCTGAGTTTTTCACTAAGATTTAAGTATTCAAGTGACTGCGGCTGTTTAATATATTCAATATAAGCGTCTTCTTCAGGAAACAATTCCACGGCGATTTCTTTGAGGTCTTCATCTGAAAACTTCATTCCTGGCGGCATGTTGGTTTGTCTCTCTAACTTAGGAATAGGAGGTCCTTCTAGGATTGGTTTTATTGGCGTTGCTTGAATAGGTCCATCAAATATGAAAGGTTCATCATCTGGAAAATTAATTCCAGGTGGCATGTTGGTCTGTCTCATAAACTTTGGTGGAGGTCCTAATTCAATGTCTTGTTCTTGGCTTTCTAATTCGGTCAAAAGAGAGAAAAAATCGGAAGGAGATGGCGCATAAAGTAAACCACATGGTTTTTGATTTTCTACCGCCATTATGTTATCCGCAACGGCTAGTTCAGTCTCTAACCTAGGTTCAGTAAGGTCAACCGAGCAAGCGCAGCTCTCATGTCTCAAACCGCAAAATTCGCAAACGTATGACATATTGTTTATTATAAAGTTACTTTTAAGTTTGTTTAAAGAATGCAAAAAGAATAAGCTTTTGGCAAATAATGATTTATTACTTATTTTTTATAATTTGTAAAAAAATAAAATCTTAAGCCAAAAAACGTTCTGGAAATTTCCTAGGAAAATTCTTTTGCTTAGGATATAATCAGCAAATAAATTATAGCTTAAAAAAAAGAACCATAACCGTTCTTTATAGTTAGGATTAGCTAGTTATTAAAGCGGGCACTATTTAGCTAGTAAAAATATAAAAAATAAAAATAAAATTAATTATACTATATCATATATAAATTTGCCATAAAATTGGCTGCGGCTAAGCTATTTTTTGTTTTATTTGATTCATAAATTTCTCCATCTTCCAAGTCATATCCTACTGGCGGTTCTTCTTCTTCATCATCTTCAATAAGAGGTAAAACGGGGTTCCATCTTACAGGAATCGTAACCGTAAACTTTAGTTCCTGCACACGGTCAATAGTATCCAAAAATTCAATTTGAGTTACCAAAAAAAAGTTAGACATTTTTTATAAAAAGTTTCTTTGAAAAGAGTTGCAAAAAGTATAAGCTTTTGGGAAATAATGATTAAATACTTATTTCTTATAAAATTATGAAAATAAAAATCATAAGCCAAAAAAATTTCTAAGAAATTTATCTAGGAAATTTCTAAGAATTTTTCTAATGTAGTCTGCTTACTAGGATAGCTAGCTAATTAAGAAAACTAAAAAACTGATTTGTTTGGGCGTTTAACCCAACTCCTATAAGGAATCGACTGGAATTTCACCAGATAAGACATAATTATTAATTAAAAACTACATTACAATATACTACAACTAATCTACACTAATTTTTATATCTAATTTTTTGCGATTTCAGCAGTAACTACTGTGTAAATTTGATTCCGGATTACTTCATCTCCGACGGAGATTTGAGTAACTTCTTCGCGGCAATACGGACACTTGATACAGGATTTGGTTCGTGCTTTAATTTGTCCGGTAATACACTCAGCACATAAAGTGTGGTGACATCCAAGAGTTGGGAGAGATTCTTTTGTAAATTCATCAGAGCAAATTCCACAGCAGTAATCCTCAGCTTCACGAGCATCATTATGAACCAATTGAATATCCGCAAACTTGGGTCTGTGAGGAACGAACACTTGTGGTTGGCGGAGTAAAGGTGCTGGTGGTTAAAGTCCCTGTGCGCGCATTTGATTAATTCTGATTTCATCAACTCTTCTATGTTCAGTATAAATTGAGTTGAAGAACAAATTTTTGAT
>Ga0164293_10005429_pt1 | contig 10849 bp, 9 predicted proteins | sample GEODES118metaG_FD_111487 | JGI IMG/M metagenome (GOLD analysis project Ga0164293, IMG submission 111487) | Eutrophic lake water microbial communities from Lake Mendota, Wisconsin, USA - GEODES118 metaG | ecosystem: Environmental > Aquatic > Freshwater > Lake | place: USA: Lake Mendota, Wisconsin...
CAACTTGAGCATTACGAGAAGGTTGAAGGCCAGTTGCTTTCACTTGAAGGAAAAGCAAATCAGCTCTCCATGATGGTTCGCGGAAATCTTCCCGCAGCCATGCAGGGGCTGATCGTGGTACCAATCTTCGCTGGCTACGATCTCCAAAAGGGCTACGGGCGCTTGTGGGACTACGACCCAACTGGTGGTCGGTACGAAGAACGTGAATTTGTTGCTACCGGTTCTGGAAGTGTGCACGCTGGCGCAGTAATTAAAGTTGGCTGGAGAACTTCAATGTCGCAAGAGGCGGCTGTTCGTCTTGCCCTCAAATCATTGTGGGAAGCAGCCGATTCAGACTCAGCGACAGGAGGCCCCGATACCTTGCGTGGTATCTACCCAATCGTTGCCTCAATCACCAATAAAGGCTGGGAGCGCATCGACGACTCAACCTTGTCGCAGTTGGTAGAAGAACTTATTGCCGAGCACCAAGAACGAAATCAGGAGGTGTGAAATGAGCATGCCCTTTTACGTAGCTCCAGAACAAATCATGAAAGACCGTGCCGATTACGCACGAAAAGGCATAGCGCGCGGCAAGGCACTCATTGCAATTCAGTATTCAGGTGGTATTGCCATTGTCGCCGAGAATCCTTCCAATACATTGCGCAAAATTAGCGAAATCTACGACCGTATTGCATTTGCTGGTGTGGGCAAGTACAACGAGTTCGATCAACTGCGAGTTTCGGGCGTTCGCGCTGCCGACTTAAAGGGATATCAATATTCACGCATCGACGTTGACGCGCGGAGTTTGGCGAATCAGTATGCACAAATACTTGGGCAAATCTTCACGCATGAAATGAAGCCTCTTGAGGTGGAAATCCTTGTCGCAGAAGTGGCCGACAATGCCACCAACGATCAGCTCTTCCATATCTTCTACGATGGAACCGTTCTCGATGAGCGTAAATTTTGTGTCTTGGGTGGCGATTCCGACGCCATATACGCCCGCATGAAAGAGTCACCTCTGTTGACCGAGTTGCATTCAGCTCAACTGTCTGATGTTGTTCAACTATGCCGAAATGCTCTCTCCGGCCCAGACCGAATACTTCCCGTTGACGAATGTGAAATCGCCATTCTCAAACGTGCAGGTGAGCGTCGCTCGTTTACACGCCTCGACGATGCCGAAGTGAATTCCTTAGTACAGGGCTAACCATCATCGTGCACGATTTTTCTCGACGGATCTACGGGCTCGAGAACGAATACGGAATCATGTGCACGTTGAAGGGGCAGCGCCGCTTGAGCCCCGATGAGGTGGCGAGGTACTTGTTCCGCAAAGTCGTCACCTGGGGAAGAAGTTCAAACGTTTTCCTGCCAAACGGATCACGCCTATACCTAGACGTAGGGTCGCACCCCGAGTATGCAACGGCAGAATGCGATTCAATTCTCGATGTTGTTGCTCAAGACCGAGCAGGGGAGTACATCTTGAATGACCTGCGCGTGGCTGCAGAAGAGCGTCTTGCCGACGAAGGTATTCGCGGCGAAATTCACATCTATAAAAACAACACCGATAGCGCTGGTAATTCGTATGGTTGTCATGAGAATTATCTCACGTCACGAACTGACGATCAGACCAGCCTTTCCGACGTCGTCATACCTTTTCTCATTACGCGCCAAATCTTTGCAGGCGCAGGCAAATTGCTCATGACCGCTAAGGGCCCACTATTTACTATTGCGCAGCGAGCCGAGCACATTTGGGAAACTGCCAGTTCCGCCACCACACGTAGCAGACCAATCATTAATACCCGAGATGAGCCCCATGCCGACGCAGAGCACTATCGCCGTTTGCACGTCATTGTTGGCGACTCAAACATGAGTGAGTATGCATCATTTCTCAAGGTCGGTTCAATGGCATGCGTCTTGCGCATGTTTGAGAATCCTGACATTGATTTTCGGGATCTCACACTTGAAAGCCCCGTACGAGCAATACGCGAAATTAGCCACGACATCACTTGCCGGAAAAAAGTGAAACTAAAGAGCGGACGCGAGATGAGCGCCCTCGACATTCAGCGCATCTATCTCGACAAGGCAATTTCTTATAGTGAGCGTTTCGGTTTTAATGAAGAAGAGACACGTGCCCTACAAATGTGGGAGCACTGTGTATCAACCATTGAAGATGACCCCTTAAAACTCGAAGCGGAAGTCGATTGGGTCGCGAAGTATCGCCTCATGCTCAATTATTCAGAGAAGCACCACATTTCACTGGGTGACCCTCGATGTCATCTCATCGATTTGCAGTACCACGACATCGACCCCGAAAAGGGAATTTTTTATCACATGCGGCGTAAAAATATCATGAGATCGTTATGCACCGAAGAGCAAATTGTTACCGCAACTCAGTCGGCCCCTACCACCACTCGAGCCCACTTACGATCGCAATTCATCAGTGCTGCACAGCTCAAGAAGCGTGACTACACAGTCGACTGGGTTCATCTCAAAATCAACGACCAGACACAGAGAACAGTGCTATGCAAGAATCCCTTTAAAAATGTTGACGATCGTGTTCAGAAATTGATCGACTCTTTGTAGACAATCTCGTTCATTTAGCCGTTATTTCATCTACAATCGTGTGGTGCTAGATGACGACAACGAAGTAGACACCGCCGATCAGGCATCATCTACTTCAGATTCCTTCAAAGCCGTTCGAGATTGGGTCGTCGTTCTCGTCGTCGCACTTGTCGTCGCACTGGGTATCAGAACGTATGTGTTTCAACAGTTCTACATCTCAGGTCCTTCCATGGAGACCACGCTGTACCAGCCCAACAGAGTTCTCGTGAACAAGCTTTCCTATCGATTGCATGGCGTCAACAGGGGAGACGTAGTTGTATTTGATCGTGTGACGTCAAATGGGGAGAGTATTCAACACGATGACCTCATCAAACGTGTCGTAGGTCTGCCTGGCGAAAAAATCAGTATCAGCAAGTGTGTGGTCTATGTCAATAAAGTCGCTTTAGAAGAGCCATACCTCGATACCAGAGACACCGAGCAAGTAAACCTCAACGATCGCTGCAAACAGCCCGAGATGGCAGAAGTGTTGGTACCTCAAAAACAAGTTTTCGTGCTTGGCGATAATCGCCCTCAATCAATGGATAGTCGCAACTTTGGTCCGGTTGATGAAGACCGCATTGTTGGACGAGCCTTTGTTGTGCTGTGGCCAATGAGTCGTTGGCGCTGGCTTTAGATTGTGCTCGAATCAGTCAGTTCATAGAAGCGATCTGGCCAGTCACTGAAGATACCGTTGATACCGATTTTTGCCATATCTTGGATGTTTCGCACGAACTGACAATCCCAAGCGAAACAGCGGAGTTCAAATCGTTGAAAGAGCGCGACGAGCCCACCATTCCAATCGCGATGATGCATGTTCATTACTTCGATTCCTATTTCACGCATACGTGCAGCATGCATTTCAGGGCCATTTTTCAAGCGCGAAAGCCGAACCGAAGACACAAGTGAAATTCCTAACGACCTGCTTCTGTGTTCTGCGAGTACGTCGAGGTTCGGGTGGCAGAGATACACGAATGGAGCTTGCTCGCCATACATCTTGCGCACATCGGCAATGACAGCATCGAAGCTTTCATCATCTTTGATATCGAGAGAGATGGGTGTGCCATGCGGAGCGAGAAGTAACAAATCTTCAAGAGTAGGGATGTGCTGAGGTAGATCTTCACGGAGGTATTGAGAAATTGGTCGTTTCATAATGCGCCCCTGGACTACGCCATCATGATCCAGCACGGGAATTCCATCTTTAGTGATCCAAACATCTGACTCGAGGCCCGTCGCACCCAAGCGCAGCCCCAGTTGAAATGCATCGAGGGTGTTTTCTCTGGCATAAGCCCTCGCCCCGCGATGCGCAAAGGCGATATAGGTCAACTCGCGATAACTGGGGCTAATTTCCACCATATTGCCATGATAATGACGGGCAGCGCAGTTCTAGTTCATAGACTTTGACTGTGTTCAATCTGTCTGGCAGCGAAATTGTCTTTCTGCTACTTATTGGCCTTGTCGTGTTAGGACCCGAAAAGTTGCCTGAAGCGATGCGCAAGTTTGGGCGCGTGTATACCGAAATCAAAAATGTGGCGTCAGGGGTGAAGAGCGACCTGCGTACGGGGTTCGATGACCCACTGCAAGAAATCAAGAACACTGCCGAAGAGGCAAAGAGGATCTTCTTAGGGAAAGACGAAGACCCACCGTCTCCCGATCACGAACCTAAGTTCATTCCCTACGAAAAAAGCGAACCGCAAAACGGAGACCAAACTCCATGACGCTGTTCCGCAAGCCCATCAGGGTTCGGTCTTCGACCGACGAAATCACCATGACCCAACATTTGGGGGAACTGCGTTTCCGCATCATTCGATCTCTGCTCGCTGTCATCATTGGGGCACTGGTCATTTTGACCTTTTACGACCCAGTGTTGCGGTTCCTCACCGAGCCTTACCGAGATCTCTGCGCTTCGCGACCCGATTTCAACTGTGATGGCACACTGTATGGCCTGGGACCACTCGATGGTATTTCTGCTCGAATGCGTATTGCCTCGTATGGAGGCTTAGCTGTTGCTCTACCGGTCATTCTTTGGCAAATTTGGAGATTCACCGCACCGGCATTGCACCAGCGAGAAAAACGTTATGCAACTGGTTTCATCATTTCCAGCGTGAGCCTATTTGCCCTTGGCGGATACATCGCATACTGGACCCTCGACAAAGCTCTTGAGTTTCTCATCAGTTGGTCTGGAGCCGATGTTTCTCAGTCGTATCAAATTACTAAGTATGTGAGTTTGGTTACTCTGATGGTTCTTGCCTTCGGGGTGGGATTCTTGTTCCCCGTGCTTCTTGTATTCATGCAGCTCGTCAATGTCATCACACCAGGCCTGCTACTCAAACAGTGGCGCTGGGCTGTAATGGGAATTTTTCTGACGGCAGCAATCATTACTCCATCTGGCGACCCCATCAGCATGATGGCGCTTGCGGTTCCGATGACAATTCTCTACGCCATTTCTGTTGGTATCGGCTATTTCATTCAATGGCGTCGAAAAAAAGCTAGCAATGTCTAGTTCCACATTTCAGCCAGACTTATTCCAGCAAAAAGCGATTCAAGCACTCAATGAGGGTGCATCTGTTTTGGTTGCCGCTCCTACTGGTTCAGGAAAAACATTTATTGCAGAGCATGCAATTTCAGAGGCCCTGAGTAGGGGAATGAAGTCGTTTTACACGGCACCCATTAAGGCGTTATCAAACCAAAAATTTCATGACTTCCAAGAGCTCTACGGATCAGACAACGTAGGCCTCCTCACTGGAGACACCAGCATCAATTCCGATGCCAAGATTTTGGTCATGACGACCGAAGTCCTGCGCAACATGATCTATGCATCATCACGATCGTTAGAGAACCTTTCGGTTGTCATACTCGATGAGGTTCACTTCCTTCAAGATCAATATCGAGGTCCGGTGTGGGAAGAAGTCATCATCCATCTTCCACTTGAAGTGACCCTTGTTTGCTTATCGGCAACAGTGTCGAATGCAGTTGAAGTGAGCGAATGGCTCACCACTGTGCGCGGAGACACACGAGCAATTATTGAAACAAAACGTCCCGTCAGCCTTGAGCATCACCACATGGCATTCGATAAAGCCACTGGCGATACGGTGATGTACGCAACGCTTGTTGACAACAAGATGAATCCGCGAGCAAAAAAGGCCTTTACCGAACAAGGTAAAACCAACAGTTCATCGCGCAATAGCCATCAACATAAAAAGGGTCGACAAACGCCTGAGAGCCGATTCGGACCGCCAAACCGCAACGAAGTCGTGGAGGAGTTGGCACACGCCAACATGCTTCCTGCAATCTTTTTTATCTTCAGCCGAAATCAGTGTGACGATGCAGCACGAGGGGTACGTCGTAGTTCCTTGTCGTTTGCTACGAAGAATGAAGCCGATCAGATTCGTAAAATTGCACAAAATCGAGCGCAGTCACTTTCCTCTGATGAGAAAAACGCCCTCGATTTTGAAGGATTCTTGTCGCTGATCTCTACAGGCGTAGCGGCACACCACGCTGGCATGGTTCCCATCTTCAAAGAGATCGTGGAAGAAGCATTCACTTTGGGCCTCCTTAAAGTTGTCTTTGCTACAGAAACACTTGCAGTGGGCCTCAACATGCCGGCTCGCACCGTTGTCATCGACAAACTCACTAGGTTCACCGGCGAAAACCACGTTCCATTAAAGCCATCAGATTTCACACAACTCACCGGCCGTGCTGGCCGAAGAGGAATTGATGATGTTGGGCACGCCGTTACTCTGTGGAGCCCCTTCGTTAGTTTTGACGAAGTATGCCGGTTCGCATTGAACAAGAGTTTCAATCTGACTTCAGCGTTTCGCCCCACCTACAATATGACGGTCAACTTGGTGAATAGTCATTCAGAAGGTGAAGTTCGACATCTTCTCAATCTTTCCTTTGCCCAGTACCAAGCAAATTCTGGCGTAGTAACGATGCAAGCCTCTATTGAGAAAAAGAGAGAACAGCAGCGTGTTGAGGAAGAGAAGGCTCACTCTCAATACGGAGATATTTGGACCTATCGACGCGTACATGGTCTGCAGCGTCAAAAGGGGGAGTTAAAACCTTCGAACGACTCCGTTCAAGTGTGGAATACCTTTCGTCCAGGCGACATCATCGCTTTGAAAACAGATGAATTTATCAATGCCCGCAATAGCCCGTATCAGAAGTTCATGGTTCTGGCGACCTCAAACAGGCGACGGGGAATCAAAATCACTGCCGCCGATACAGCGCAGTCTGTGCGTGGGATTCTCTATGAAGATCTCATCGGCGAACCCATTTTTATCAAACACGTCGATCTCGACACCGACTTCTCGCAATGGAACCCAGGAGCTTTGCGTGAGGTTGCTCGGCTCATCAACGAATGCAATTGGGTCTACTCCAAGAGCGACAACAACGTCTACGTCGATGATGAAGATGCACTTGATTACGAAGATGTAGCGAATGATCCGCTGCTCTCCATTTTGATGAAACATGCCGATGCGGCCGACAGAATCCGCAACGACATTGAACGACTAGAGCAGTATCTCAAAAACGAAAAACAGTCTGTTGGGGCTACTTTCGATCGCGTCTTAGAACTGCTACGAAAAATGGGTTATATCGATGCTTGGAAATTGACACCGAAGGGTTCAGTTCTCGCTGGCGTGTTTCACGAAAGCGACATCCTCATCGCCGAAGCAATTTCACAAGGTCTATTCGATGGCCTAAAGCCCACCGACCTCGCAGCTGCAGTGTCGTGCGTGGTTTACGAACGTCGCAATAGCGACCAAGATGATCTTCCATATCCGTCTACGAAGTGCCGCGAAGTGGCAGAGCGCGTTGAAGATCTGAGCATGGAGGTCCAAGATCTCCAAACTGCTCATGGCCTGCCAGTGCACCGCTTTCCCGACCCCAACTTTGCGCAATGCGCGGCATTATGGGCATCGGGAAAGAGTCTGACCAGCGTGCTCGATACCGTGCCCGAAATGAGCCCCGGAGACTTCGTACGTACCATTCGCCAAATTGTTGACTTGTTACGCCAAATCGAGCGGATTGGTCTCGACCAAACACTGCGAGAATCGGCGCGCATCGCAGGAGAAGCCATGTTTAGAGGAATTGTCGTGGGTAACGAGGCACTCTAATGGTCATTGCAAAAGGCGAGGAGTGGGGAGAACGTGTTCGTCAGAGTGATGTTGTTTATACGCGCAACGACCACGACGTGCTCACTCTTTTAGCATCTCCTATTAAGGGTGACATCGCTCGTACTATTGGTAATGACAAACGAAAACCTTCCATTGCGGAGAAATTGAAAACTGACGGGGCATGGCACCAACTACCTTTCGACGTTATTGAAGCCGACGTAAATGGTGCATCTCTTCGAGCTGCAGCACATATCCGAGTGGGGCACTTCCTGTGGGGGGAATGTCATCTTTTCTGCAACGTTGCCATTTTCCGCGGCAGACGTGTTTTTCAGAAGTCGCATCCGAACGATGCAAAGATTGAAGTGTTAACGATTGCCCGCGAGATGAAGTTAAGGCAACGTTTATTAGCGGTCATGAGAGTTCGTAAAGGAAGCCATCTCCCTCATCCACATCTCAAGATCTGGCAAACAACTGCAGAAGATATGCATTTCCAGCGACCTCTGCCGATCTTTGTTGATGGCGTAAAGGTTGCAATGGCGGAAACATTAAGAATATCTGTCATCCCCGACGCCATTAACATCTACATAGCCAGCGATCAAGAGTAGATCCTTCGAGGAGAATCCGATGAACATTTCAGAAGTCGCAGAACTCAAGAATGAAATTTCGCTTCGAGTTGAGCAGTTAACAATAGAACTCTTAGATATCAGCCACGATATTCATTCGCATCCTGAAACAAATTATGAAGAAGTTCATGCGCATCGCTTGTTGACAGACGCGCTCAGTTCTCAATTCTCGAGTGTTCAACGTGGTGCTTACGGAGTAGAAACAGCATTTGCCGCTCAGGCAAGTGGCCTCGCTTCGCCAGGTGCGCGCCGCGTTGCAATCTTGTGCGAGTACGACGCGTTACCCGAAATTGGTCATGCTTGTGGGCATAACATCATCGCTGCTGCCGGCTTAGGGGCAGCGCTCGCGTTACAGCCCTTCATGACATCTCTACCTGGTGAGCTACTTGTGTTTGGGACGCCGGCCGAAGAGGGTGGTGGAGGAAAGATCGCCATGGCACGCCAAGGAGCTTTCGACAATGTGGATGCAGCGATGATGATTCACCCGGCAGATTTCGACCTCACCAGTATCAAAGCCATCGCCATTCAAGAATGCTGCGCGTCGTTCCATGGCGCTGCCGCCCATGCCGCCGCTGCGCCTCATCTTGGTAAAAATGCTCTCGACGCTGCGGTGCAGGCCTACAGCTCGATCGGCGCTTTACGGCAGCACATCAAGCCGTCTGAGCGCATTCACGGTATTTTCACCCACGGGGGCGATAAGCCCAACATCGTTCCGCATTTCGCATCACAACAGTGGTACGTCCGCTCCGACTCCCTCGACTCTCTGCAGCCTTTGAAGGAACGAGTGCAGGCCTGCTTCCATGGGGCCGCGATGAGCACGGGCTGCACGGTCGATGTGGAGTGGGAAGATCATGCCTATGCCGATATGCGTGACTCAGAGTCTCTCTTGAACCTTTATCTGCGTAATGCCGAAATAGTGGGACGGTCACCACAACGGCCAAACAGCGATTCCGTCGTTGTCGGCTCCACCGACATGGGAAATGTCAGTTATCTAGCCCCCTCCATTCATCCGATGATCCAAGTTGCTCCACATGGCGTGCCCATCCACACCCCGCGATTCGCGGAATACGCCCGTGCTGAAGAAGGGGATCGGGCGGTCATTGACGGAGCCAAGATCTTGGCCCTTACCGCACTCGATGCCCTCATCGACGATCTTGCCGGCGCCCAAACTGCTGAGGAATTTGCTCGCATCGGGCCACGACCCGTCGGACTTATTTAGTTGATGATCCCTCAACCTGACGCCTGCGACTTCTAACATTGTCCGTCGTGACGGTCTATGTGCCCGAGGAGTTCACTCCCGCTGAATCTGACATCTTGAAACGGTATTTTACCAATCTCGATTCGCCTGTATTTGCTCTCGTCAATCTTCCAGAAGTGGTGAAGGGCGCTCTTTTTGCCCGTTACAGCCGCAGTGCAAAAAGCCTGCGCAGACTCTTTCTCGATGAATTCGTCAATGAACTCGACGTGCAAGGCGATGCCACACTCGATGCAACCATTGGCATTGAGCGCGCTGAAAGCCTCTACGAGAAGATATTCGTGGAATACGGGGATGACTCAGTTGCCCAATTAGGTGGCGTGCACCTCGCTTGTGAACAGGCGTCAAACCTGTTAACCAAAATTCTTGAGTGGGGTCGCTTAATGAGCTACCTCGAACAAAGTACCCGCTATATCTCTTACGACAATCGCCTCGGCGGCAGGTACCGCTTCTATCGCGATCCCGACGTGCTGTCTGGTCGTTTCGGCACCCGATATGTAGGAGATATGGACCGCATGTTCGATTCCTATAGCGGTCTTGTCGATTCCCTCACCACGCACGTGCGCAAGGTCGTTCCTCAAGGTCCAAAAGATTCAGATTTCATCTATCGGCAGGCAACTCGAGCTAAAGCCCTCGACGCGGTGCGTGGTGTTTTGCCCGCTTCGGCATTGTCGAATGTGGGTATTTACGGAAGCGGCCAGGCCTATGAAGCTTTGCTCCTTCGCATGCGAGCAAACCCCTTGCCAGAAGCGCGCCTCTATGCCGATCTCATGTTGACTGAGCTGCGCAAGGTAGTACCAAGTTTTCTGCGCCGAGTAGACCAACCAGACCGCGGCGGTCGCTGGTCGCAATACCTGTCTGAAACAGCTTCAGACACTCAGCAACTTGTTCATGAGCTCTTTGGCCAAGAAGAAGCTGCACCAGAGGAATCGGTGGTGTTAACCGACTTCGACCCAGAAGGTGAAGACAAACTTTTGGCGGCCATTTGCTACAGCCATTTAACAATGAGTGAATCACAGATCTATCAGAAGATTCAAAAGATGAGCCACGATGAAAAGGTACGACTCATACGCGCATATGTAGGCGACCGTACCAACAGGCGCCACCGCCCTGGTCGCGCTTTTGAACGAACCGACTATCGCTTTGATGTTCTCTCCGACTACGGAGCATTCCGCGATATGCAGCGCCACAGAATGCTCACTATTGAGTGGCAGCCGCTCACACCGAACCATGGCTACGTGCGTCCAGACATTGTTGACGACGCCGGGCAAACTTCTGCC
>Ga0164293_10005431_pt1 | contig 10847 bp, 9 predicted proteins | sample GEODES118metaG_FD_111487 | JGI IMG/M metagenome (GOLD analysis project Ga0164293, IMG submission 111487) | Eutrophic lake water microbial communities from Lake Mendota, Wisconsin, USA - GEODES118 metaG | ecosystem: Environmental > Aquatic > Freshwater > Lake | place: USA: Lake Mendota, Wisconsin...
ACCCAGTCGATGCGGTGCGTCAGCCCCGGCCCGCGCCGTGCATTGCCCTCGTTGGTCTTCAGCGAGACATAGCGCGGCAGCGGCAGGCTGGTGACGCTGCCACGGTTGGGGTCGCGCGGGGCGACCTTCTTTGCCGGCGTCACGTCCGGCGCGACCGCTGCGGGCGTCACTTCCAGCCTGTCGGCAGCCTTCGGTTCTTCGCCCCAGGCCTGCATGGCAAATGCCATCAGCGCCGCAGCAGCCCATCCTGCCCATCCGGTTCCGGTCATGCTGTTCCGTCCTGCCTCGACCGGGGCTTGTGCCTTGCCCCGCTTCCCGGCACTTTGCCATCAAGAGACGTGATTTGAAAGCTTCAGGGAGGGGACTCATGCCCGCAGCACGCCTGAGTGTTGTCGTGACGCGACGCTTGCCGGACGTCGTGGAGACCCGGATGAAGGAGTTGTTCAACGTCGAACTGCGCGATCCTGACACGCGGATGACCCGGGAAGAGCTTGCGGCCGCGATGCGGCGTGCCGATGTGCTGGTGCCCACGATCACCGACACCATCGATGCGGGGCTTCTTGGGCAGGCTGGCGACAAGCTGAAGCTGATTGCCAGTTACGGTTCCGGCGTCGACCACATTGATGTCGGCACGGCGCGGCAGCGCGGCATTCTGGTGTCGAACACGCCGGGCGTTGTTACCGACGATACCGCCGACATGGCACTGGCGCTGATCCTGTCCGTGACCCGGCGCATCCCGGAAGGGCTGGCGGAAATGCAGGCAGGCACATGGGCCGGTTGGTCGCCGATGGCGCATCTGGGCGGGCGCCTGGCCGGGCGGCGGCTGGGCATCCTGGGCATGGGCCGCATCGGACAGGCGGTGGCGCGCCGCGCCCGCGCTTTCGGCATGCAGATCCATTACCACAACCGCAAGCGCCTGCGCCCCGAGGTCGAGGCCGAGCATGAGGCGACGTACTGGGAAAGCCTGGACCAGATGGTCAGCCGGATGGACATTCTCAGCATCAACTGCCCGCATACCCCGTCCACCTTTCATCTGATGAACGCGCGGCGGCTGAAGCTGATGAAGCCGACGGCGGTGATCGTGAACACCTCGCGCGGCGAGGTTATTGACGAGAATGCCCTGACACGCGGCCTGCGCGCCGGGGAAATCGCCGGGGCCGGTCTGGACGTGTTCGAACATGGGCACGAGGTCAATCCGCGGCTGCGCGAGTTGCCGAACGTGGTGCTGCTGCCGCATATGGGATCGGCCACCCTGGAGGGGCGGGTGGAGATGGGCGAGAAGGTGATCATCAACATCAAGACCTTTGCCGATGGACACCGCCCGCCGGATCAGGTCGTGCCGGGCATGCTGTAACGCAGGCCCGGAGCAGGTCGCCAAAGCCTGCGACGCGCCAGGTCAGCCCTTGGCGCGTTCCACATAGGCATAGTCTTCGGTCGAAATGACCACCTTGGTGCCCGCGCCGATATGGGGCGGGACCATCACGCGGATGCCGTTCGAACAGATCGCCGGTTTGTAGGAGGACGACGCGGTCTGGCCCTTGACCACCGGCTCGGTCTCGATGATTTCCACGGTGACCTTCTGCGGCAGTTCGATGGCAATGGCGATGCCTTCAAAGGTCTTGAGCGACACCTTGATTCCGTCACTCAGGAACACCTTGTCATCGCCCACCACGTCGGGCGTGACCGTGATCTGCTCGAAGCTGTTCGGCTCCATGAAGTGATAGCCTTCGCCATCCTCGTACAGAAAGTCATAGTCGCGGTCATCGACCGAGGCCTTTTCCACCATTTCGGTGGTGCGCCAGCGTTCCGAAACCTTCACCCCATCCGAAATGCGGCGCATGTCGATGCTGGTGGTGGGCGTGCCCTTGCCGGGGTGGAAATTCTCGGCGGTCAGAACAACGTACAGCTTGCCGTCCAGATCGACGACATTTCCCTTGCGCAGGCTCGAGGCGATGACTTTCACGAAAGCTTCCTTGTGGTTGGCTGGCCCGCGCCGTAATCACGGCAGGCCGTTGCGCCGCGTCTAGCGCATCTGCATAAAAATCTCCAGCCGAAAGCGGACTGTCCCGCCGTGACCCGAACACCCCAATCAACACCCTGGTGGGACGCGGCCCGCCACGCCGACCGGCGCCCGGCCCTGCTGGCGCGCAACCGCATTCAGGCGGCGATCCGAAGCTGGTTCGCCGGTCAGGATTTCATCGAAGTCGATCCCTGTGCGCTGCAGGCCAGCCCGGGAAACGAGGCGCATCTGCACGGCTTTGCCACCAGCGCCATCGGCACTGACGGCGTGGCGCATCCGATGTTCCTGCATACCTCGCCCGAATTTGCGATGAAGAAGCTGCTGGCGGCGGGCGAGACGCGGATCTGCGCCTTTTCCCATGTCTGGCGCAACCGCGAGCGTGGGCCGCTGCACAGCCCCGAATTCACGATGCTGGAATGGTATCGGGCCGATGCGGCTTACGACCGGCTGATGGAGGATTGTGCAGCGCTGTTGCGCCTTGCTGTTGCAACGGCGGGCAGCGGCATCCTGCGCTACCGCGGCCAATCCTGCGATCCGGCGCAGAAGCCAGAGCGTCTTGGCGTGGTCGAGGCGTTTCAGCGGCACGCAGAGATCGACCTGCTGGCGACGATGTCCGCCGCTGGCGAACCCGATGCGAAAGCGCTGGGGGCCGCGCTGCGCCGTCAGGGCATCCGAACCGCCCAAGATGACACCTGGTCCGACATGCTGTCGCGCGTGCTGGTCGAGCGGGTCGAACCCCATCTGGGGCAGGGTCGCATGACGGTACTGGACCGCTACCCGGCGGCCGAGGCCGCTTTGGCGCGCCGGTTGCCCGAAGACGCGCGGCTTTCCGAACGGTTCGAGCTTTATGCCTGCGGGGTGGAACTGGCCAACGGTTTTGGCGAGTTGACCGACCCGGCTGAGCAGCGCCGCCGCTTTGTGCAGGAGATGGACGAAAAGCAGCGCATCTATGCCGAGCGCTATCCGCTGGACGAGGATTTTCTGGCGGCGCTTGCCCATATGCCGCCCGCCAGCGGCATTGCCCTTGGCTTTGACCGCCTGGTGATGCTGGCGACGGGTGCCCCGCGCATTGACGATGTGCTTTGGACCCCGGTGGCGGACCTCTCCGGTCAGACCTGATGATAGTCGCGGTACCAGGCGACAAAGCGGCGAACCCCTTCGGCAATATCCGTGCGGGGCAGGGGGCCGACAAGATCACGGATCAGGGCAGCATCGGCCCAGGTCGCGGGCACATCGCCCGGCTGCATCGGCATCAGCCGCTTGGTGGCGTGCTGACCCAAGGCACCTTCTATCGCTTCGACAAAATCCAGAAGCCGCACCGGCGCGCCATTGCCAATGTTGACTGCCCGCCAGGGGGCGACCGGCGACAGGCTGTCCGCCGCGCCGACCGGTTCGGTCCCCGGCACCACACCGATCAGCCGCACGATGCCCTCGATCAGATCATCGATATAGGTAAAGTCGCGCTGCATCTCGCCATGGTTGTAAACCTCAATGGGATCGCCCGACAGGATCGCCCGGGTGAACTTGAACAGCGCCATGTCGGGGCGGCCCCAGGGGCCGTAGACCGTGAAGAAGCGGAACATCGTGGTCGGAATGCCATAAAGATGCGCATAGGAATGCGCCATGCCTTCAGTCGCCTTCTTGGTGGCGGCATAGAAGGACATCTGGTGATCGGCCCGGTCCGTTTCGGCATAGGGCATGGAGGCATTCGCGCCATAGACCGATGAGGTGGACGCGATCAGCAAATGCCCCGGCACCTGCGACCGGGCGGCTTCCAGCACTTCGAACGTGCCCTGCAGGTTTGCGGTCACATAGTCGCGCGGGGCGTCGATGGAATGGCGCACGCCCGCCTGGGCGGCAAGATGGAGGATCGCATCGGGCCGCAGCGTCTCTGCCAGCGCGGCCATCCGCCCCGGTTCCTCAACCAGCCCGGTCACGGCACGGAACCCTTCGCTTTGCGCCAGCATCGCGTGTCGCCGTTCTTTCAGGCGCACATCGTAATAGGGCGTCATTGCGTCCAGCCCAGTCACCGCCCAGCCATCGGCCAGCAAGCGGCGGCACAGGTGATAGCCGATGAATCCTGCCGATCCCGTCACCAGCGCCCTGCGTGTCATTTTTCGCCCCTCAACGTCTTCTGTTCAAAAGTATCCCACGGGGGTCGCCGGTTGGTGCGCCATTGGTCCGAGTACCAACTGGCGACGGGGTGTGAAACCCCCCGCTGCGGCGCCGGTCAGAAGCGCGTCGGCAGATAGGGCGCAAGATCAAGTCCCACGGGCCGTCTGTCCACAAGATCAGCCACAATCTGCGCCGTGATCGGGGCCAGCGTCAGGCCGATATGCCCGTGACCATAGGCGTGGATCACCTCGGCCCCGGCGCGCGACGGGCCGATGACCGGCAGGCTGTCTGGCATTGACGGGCGAAAGCCCATCCAGTCGCGGTCGGGGGCGCCCAGATGCGGGAAGATCGCCCGTGCGCCCTCGATCAGCCGCGCGATGCGGTGCGGCGATAGCGGGGCCGTCAGCCCGCCCAGTTCCACCGTGCCTGCCGCGCGCAACCGCCCCGACATCGGGCACAGATAGAACCCGCGCGACGTGGGGCAGGCGGGGCGGGACAGCAGGGACTGCTCCATATCCCATTCCACATGATAGCCGCGTTCGGTGTCCAGGGGCACGCGGTCGCCAGCCTGCCGTGCCAGCACGCGGGAATGCGCCCCCGCAGCCAGCACCACGCGGCGCACATGCAGCCGAACGCCCTTGGCGTGAATGGCCACGCCATCAACCAGCCGCTCCAGCGACTCTGCAGCCATCGGCAGATGATGTACGCCTGCCGCCTGAACCGCCTCGGTCAGCATCAGCATCATCATGCCGGGATCGTTCAGGAACACCGCCTTGGGGAAAAACGCAGCCCCGCCCTTCAGCGGCGGCAGCATCGGCTCCATCGCCGCGATCTCGGACGGGCTGATCAGGTCCACCGCAATGCCCAGCGCGCGGCGCTGCGCCATGTCGGCATGGGCGGCGCGGTAGGCCGTTTCGGTTTCGTAAAGATACAGGCAGCCGCGCCGCTGCAGGACGTCCGACGCGCCGATGTCTGCCGCCAGCTCTTCCCAGGCCGTCCCGGCCGAGGCCACCAGCGTTGCAATCGCCGTCGCATTGCGCGCAGCGGCAGCGGGCCGCGACTGTGCCGCAAAGCGCAGAAGCCAGGGGGCAAGCGCCGCCAGCGCCCCGCGCCGGATCGACAGCGGCGAGTTGCGGTCAAACAGCAGCGACGGCAGATTGCGCAGCACATCCGGCGTGCCCACCGGCATCACCGCATAGTCCGCGATGGTCCCGGCATTGCCGTAAGAGGCACCGGACCCCGGCATGTTTGGGTCCAGCAGCACCACCTCATGCCCGTCTTGGGCAAGCCGCAGGGCAATGGTCAGGCCCACCACTCCGGCCCCGATGACCGCGATTTCGCTGCGGGCATGTTCGGTCATCGGCGCATTTTCCATGCGCGTCCCCCGTCCCGGACGGGGCAGGGGGCGGCGCGGTGCGTCACATGCAGGCCTCGTACAGGGCGCGGGTGTTCTCGCGCGTCATCACAACCGGGTTGCCGCCGCAGGACGGGTCTTCCAGGGCCATGTCGGTCAGTTCGTCCAGCCGGGCGTATTCCACGCCCATGGCCGACAGGTTTTCGGGAATGTTCAGCTGGGCGCGCAGGTCCATGACCATCGCATGAAAGCCGGAAAAGCCGCCATCGATGCCAAGATAGGCAGCCGCGCGCACGATCCGGTCTTCAATGGTGGCCCGGTTGAATTCCAGCACCATCGGCATGACCACGGCATTGGTGGTGCCGTGGTGCGTGCCATAGACCGCGCCGACCGGGTGGCTTAACGAATGAATCGCCCCCAGCCCTTTCTGGAATGCCACGGCCCCCATTGCCGCAGCACTCATCATCTGCGCGCGCGATTCCATGTCCTGCGGGTTGGAATAGACCTTCGGCAGGTTTTCCAGCACAAGCCGCATGCCCTCCAGCGCGATGCCCTGCGACATCGGGTGGTAGAACGGGCTGGAATAGGCTTCCAGGCAATGCGCGAAGGCGTCCATCCCCGTGCCTGCAGTGATGAAGCGGGGCATGCCCACCGTCAGCTCGGGGTCGCAGATGGTGACGGCGGGAAGCAGTTTCGGGTGGAAGATGATCTTCTTCTTGTGCGTCTTCGAATTGGTCAGAACCCCGGCGCGGCCCACTTCGGACCCGGTGCCGGCGGTGGTCGGCACGGCGACAATGGGCGCGATCTTGCTGGCATCGGCGCGCGTCCACCAATCGTCCACATCCTCCAGGTCCCAGACAGACACTGTCTGGCCCGCCATCAGCGCAATCATCTTGCCAAGGTCCAGCGCCGATCCGCCGCCAAAGCACACCACCCCGTCGTGCCCGCCTGCACGGTAGACGGCAAGGCCCGCCTCCATGTTGCCTTCGTTGGGGTTGGGATCAACGTCGGAAAACACCGCCCGGCCCAGACCGGCGGCGGCGAGGATATCCAGCGCCTGCGCGGTGATCGGCAAAGTGGCCAGCGCCTTGTCAGTGACCAGCAGCGGCTTTTTCAGGCCCACGGCCTTGCAATGGTCGGCCAGTTCCGAAATGCGGCCCGCGCCGAATTTAACGGCCGTCGGGTAAGACCAATTCGCACGCAGGTTCATTTCGTCACCTTCTTCAGATGGTAGGATTTCGGACGGGTGACCGACATGAAGCCAAGCTGCGACAGGCTGGTGCCGCGCCCGGTGTCCTTCACGCCGGTCCAGGTCAGGGCCGGGTCAAGATAATCGCAGCGGTTCATGAAGACAGTGCCGGTTTCCACCTGCGCGCCGATGGCCGCCGCGCGGTCAGCCTCTTTCGTCCAGATCGACGCGGTCAGGCCATAGGGCGAATCGTTCATCAGCCGGATCGCCTCTGCCTCATCCCGGTAGGGCATGATTCCCACCACCGGGCCAAAGCTTTCCTCGCGCATCACCCGCATGGAATGGTCCACATTCACCAGAATCTGCGGTGCCAGATAGGCCCCGCCATCATCCGCCGGATGGGACTTCGGGTCGATCAGCGCCTTTGCCCCTGCCGCAATGGCTTCTGCCGTCTGGGCGCGCACCGCGGCCGCAAAGCGGCGGTTTGCCATTGGTCCAAGCGTGGTAGAGATGTCGAACGGATTGCCAAGCCGAAGCTGACCCACCCAGGCGACGGATTTCTCGACGAAATCCTTGTACAGGCTGTCATGCACATAAATGCGTTCGATCCCGCAGCAGCACTGGCCTGCGTTGTACATCGCCCCGTCCATCAGCCCGTCCACGGCCAGGTCCAGATCGGCATCGGGCAGCACCAGACCGGGGTCCTTGCCGCCCAGTTCCAGCCCCAGTCCGGTGAAGGTGCCTGCCGCCGCGCGCTCAATGGCGGTGCCGCCGCCGACCGACCCGGTGAAGTTGATGAAACCGAAAGACCGCGCCGCGATCAGCGCCTCGGTGGTTTCATGGTCCAGCACGACGTTCTGGAACACATCCGCCGGAACACCCGCCGCGTGGAAGGCTTCCGCCATGCGCTCGCCGACCTTCAGGGTCTGCGTTGCATGTTTCAGCATGACGGTATTGCCGGCGATCAGTGCCGGGGCCAGCGTGTTGATCGTGGTCAGATAGGGATAGTTCCAGGGCGCGATGATGAACACGACGCCGACGGGTTCGCGCAGGATGCGGCGTTCAAACCTGTCGCTGTGTTCGGCCACCATCGGGGCCAGCGCGCTGGCGGCGATGTCGGACATGTAATTGGCGCGGTCGGCGACCCCCCCGAATTCGCCGCCATAGCGGGTGGGGCGGCCCATCTGCCAGGCCAGTTCCTCGACCAGCACATCCTTCATCTCGGCCAGCTTGGCGACACCCGCCTTCACCAAAGCAATCCGCTCGGCCAGCGGGCGCGCGGCCCAGGCGGGCTGGGCCGCTTTGGCGCGGGCCACCGCCGCGCGGGCGGCATCCAGCGTCAGTGCGGGCCGTTCCAGATAGACCCGCCCGTCAACGGGAGAGGTCAGTTGGATCATCTTGGTCATCTTGTCCTCGTCCGTAATCCGCATGCCGGCACGCGCCAGTCTGTGAAGCAAGGCGCGCCGGGGGCACGCCTTTGTCGCCTGTCAGGCCCGTTCAAGCAAACGGCTGACCTCGAAATCGGTGACGACGCGGTCCATCTCGGAAATCTCCCATTGGGCCGCGTGATGGTAGTGGTCGATCACGTCATCCCCGAAGGCCGCCCGCAGCATGGCAGAGCCGTGCATCTTCGCCGCCGCCTCGCGTAGGGTTTTCGGAATCTCGCGCACGGCACCCGCCTGATACATGTCGCCCGTCATTTCGGGTTCCAGTTCCATCTTCTTCTCGATGCCGTCAAGCCCTGCCGCCAGCAGGGCGGCCATGGCAAGGTAGGGGTTCAGGTCGGCCCCGCCGATCCGGCATTCGATGCGGACGGATTTCGTGCCTTCGCCGCAGACACGGAAACCCGCCGTGCGGTTGTCGCGCGACCAGACCGCCTTGGTGGGCGCGAACATGCCCACACAGAAGCGTTTGTAGCTGTTCACGTAAGGCGCAAGAAAGGCGGTGATGTCCTGCGCATGGGCCAGCTGCCCAGCCAGGAAGTGCTTCATCGTGGCCGACATGCCATGCGCGTCTGCCGCGTCGCGGAACGCAGGGGTGCCGTTCGTCCAGAGCGACTGGTGGACATGCGCCGACGATCCGGCGCGGCGGTGGTCGTACTTTGCCATGAAGGTCACCGAGCGGCCCTTGGACCAGGCAATTTCCTTCACCGCTGTCTTGGTGATGGTGTGGTTGTCGGCCGTATCCATCGCATCCGAATACTTGACGTTGATCTCTTCCTGACCGGCCTCTGCCTCGCCCTTGGAACATTCGACCGGGATGCCCGCGCCGTACAGACCGTTGCGGACGGCCCGCATCACCTCTTCCTCTTTGGTGGTCTGGAACAGGTGGTAATCCTCGTTGTAATTCGAGATCGGGTGCAGATCGCGGACAACTCCGTGCTTTTGCAGGCCGTCGCGGATCGACTCATAGGCATTCTCGAAGATGTAGAACTCCAGCTCGGTCGCCATCATCGGCTCGAACTTCAGGGCGCGGGCGCGGGCCACCTGGGCCTTCAGGATCGCGCGGGGGGAATGGGGCACGGCTTCATGGGTATGATGATCCAGCAGGTCGCACAGCACCAGCACGGTTCCCGGCAGCCAGGGCAGGGGGCGCAGCGTGGCAAGATCGGGCTTCATCACATAATCGCCATAGCCGGCGGCCCAGCTTGTGGATTTGTAGCCCTGCACGGTGTTCATTTCCATGTCGGTGGCCAGCAGATAGTTGCAGCAATGCGTTTCCTCGAACCCGCCATCGATGAAGAACTGCGCGTGAAAGCGCTTTCCCATCAGACGGCCCTGCATATCGGTTGCGCCGACCAGGACGGTATCGATCTCGCCGCGTGCGACGGCCTCTTTCAGCGCGTCGAAAGTCATGTTGCCGGGCATGTCGTGCCCCTTTCCCGTTGGAGTCTGTGCCGGGGTCTGCACCGCCGGTCAGGTTTCAGGTTCTTGGTTCGGGCTGGTCGGCGACCGGCCCGGTGAGGTATGAAAATCTGCGGTCTGTTGTCGGTCCATCACCCCCGGGGCGGGCACCGGGCCTTCCGCCCGCAACCGCGCCTGTCAGCTTTGTGTTACGCTTCACCGCCGCCCGCGCCCTGTCAAGGTCGTTTCGCTGACAGAACTGGCCGGAGGCGGGTCAGGTCAGCGGCGGGGCGACCCGCTTTCGCCGCAGGCCCGATAGGGCATTGCCCGCAATCGCCAAAAGCAGAATGCCGCCCCCCAGGAAGGTTCCGGCGCTGGCGGTTTCGCCAAGGACAAGCCAGACCCAGACCGGTGCCAGCAGCACCTCGACCATCGAAAGCAGCGTCAGTTCCGCCGCCGGCACCACCTGGCTGCCCAGGGTGTAAAGCGCCATGCCGGTGGCAAGCATGCCCGCCCCCATCGCGACCGAGATCACGATGTCCCTGACCGGCACGGCCAGACCCTCGCCCCGGACCCCCAGAACGATCACCGCCACCGCCATCGAAAACAGCCCACCCAGCACCACGGCAGGCATCATGTCTTCCAGCTTGCCCCAGCGCAGGGTCAGCGTGAAGGCGGCAAAGCCGAAGGCTGACAGCACGGCGGCAAAATTGCCTGCCGTCTCGCCCCCCGCCAGACCGTCGCGCACCATGATGAACATGCCCAGCCCGGCCACCGCGATGGCGGCCCATGTGGCGGGGCGCACCGGTTCCCTCAGCAGCAGCCAGCCCAGCAGGGCAGCAAAGAACGGCGATGCCGCAAACAGGAAAACGGCATTGGCCACAGTTGTTGCCTGCAACGCATAAATCGCCCCGGCAAAGGCAAAGACCAGCCCCAGCCCGCCCAGCAGACCGGCAAATCCCACGCGGCGCAGCCGGTCAACCGGATGCCCGCCCGACCGCCAGGCGATGAAGGCCAGCAGCACCGGCACCATGCCGACTGACCGCCAGAACAGGATCGCCCAGGTTCCCGCCGTATCGATATGGCGGATCGCAAGGCCCATGAAGGACCACAGCAATCCCGCCATAACCACAAGCAGAACACCTTTGCCGTATGTCATGCCGCCCCTCATTTTGGTGCAGTGTTCGACGCGGCAGGCGAAAGCGTCTGTTCCATTCCCGACCGTTGGCCGGGGAAAACCGGGGTTTCAGTATCCGCGCGCCCGGTCCACCAGATGCAGGAACGGCTTCCCGGCCTCGCCGCGCCGGATGTTTTCGACGATCACGC
>Ga0164293_10005432_pt1 | contig 10847 bp, 14 predicted proteins | sample GEODES118metaG_FD_111487 | JGI IMG/M metagenome (GOLD analysis project Ga0164293, IMG submission 111487) | Eutrophic lake water microbial communities from Lake Mendota, Wisconsin, USA - GEODES118 metaG | ecosystem: Environmental > Aquatic > Freshwater > Lake | place: USA: Lake Mendota...
AATTTTGGAACGCTCTAGAAAATTGGGGTTAGGGAGCGCATATCGCGAAGGATTTGCCAAAGCGCTCAACTCAGGATTTACGGAAATAATTCAGATGGATGCCGATGGGTCACATCGAGTAGTTGATTTACAAAAGATGCTTCCTTACTTTACTGCGCACCCAGAGTTAGATGTTTTGATTGGGTCGCGCTGGATTCAGGGTGGTCGGGTGGAGCGCTGGTCTAAGCATCGTGAGATTCTCTCGAGATTCGCAAACTTCTATTCAAGGATGGCGCTAGGAATAAACGTCTATGACAGCACTGCGGGATTTCGAATTTACCGCGCAGCGTTGTTAAACAAGATCAAGTTGCACGAGATTGAATCAGAGGGTTATGCCTTTCAGATCGAGATGACTCGTGCAGCAAAGCGCGCGGGCGCTTTGATAACTGAATTTCCCATCACATTTATCGAACGGGAAATTGGCGTAAGCAAAATGAGCCCACGAATCGTTCGCGAAGCGCTATTTAAGGTGACAAAGTGGGGGATAGCTCGGATCTTTGGAAAGCGCTAACTACTCCGCAAATTTTGGATAGGTTAATCCAATTTGGGTGGCAATCTCGGTCATGGTTCGCATGATAGAGAGCGTCTCATCGAGTGGAAGGATTGGCGACTCTTTCAAGCCAGCATGGAAGCAGCGAGCAAACTCGACAGCCTGTTCACGAAGACCATGTCCTTGATACTTCTTGGAAAGACCGCCAATAATCTCATCACGATTGTTAATGACCTTAAAGGTGCTCGGTGCATAGAACGTTCGATCGATTTCAATTCGCGCCTGCGTTCCGACAATTAAGGCTCGATTGGGGGTTGCCGCAAGATTGGTTGTGTTGAGGAGCGCTTGGGCGCCATTTGGGTATTCCATAATGATTGAAGTCTGGCCATCGACGCCCGTAAATGCTTTGGTGCTTCGCGCGGTTATTTTGCTTGGCGTACCTAAAACCATGGAGGCGAATGAGACTGGGTAGATCCCCAAATCAAAGAGCGCCCCACCACCTAACTCTGGCTTGAAAAGTCGAAACTCTGGATCGAGGGGGAACCATTGGCCATGGTCGGCTCGCACGCTAATGATCTCACCGAGAGCGCCGCTCTTTATAACTTCACGTACAGCGATCATATGCGGTAAGAATCGGGCCCACATCGCTTCCATCAAAAGCAAATTCTTCGATCGCGCCACTGAAATCATCTCTTCAGTTTCGGTTGCGCTCATCGCAAATGGCTTTTCACAGAGGACAGCTTTACCTGCATTAAGGGCAAGGAGAGTATCCCGCTTATGCATAGGATGATGTGTGGCAACGTAAATGCCATCGACTTCAGGATCATTAACGAGCGCTTCATAGCTTGAGTAGCGATTGGCTACATTAAATAAGTCGCCAAACCAATCGGCTTTCTCTTGTGTTCGAGAACCAACGGCAACAATTTTATGATCTGGCAGGCGATGAAGATCGCGAGCAAATTGTTGCGCGATACCACCCGTGCTCAGAATGCCCCAGCGGAATGGTTTAGCTTGATCTCTCTGCGTCATGTTGAGCTCACAATCCAGCGATTAAATTCGCCTGAGGTAAAGGTGTACACGTCGACGGGTTTTCTCTTATAAATTGCGGTGAAATCTTTGCCACCACGGTACCGCATCGTACCGAGCAAGACCAGGAATGGGATAGCGGCACCAGGAGCCCGAAAACCCTTTAGAGTCTCTCGGTTCCATGGATTCTCTACTTTAACTCGAGATTCAAGAGCGCTCTTAGCTACCTTGAGATCGCCGTGCAGGGCAAAGAATCTCTCCCATCGTGTGAGTCGAAGGAAATAGAATCCATCAGATATCTCAACGCGCGCCATTATGTAAGCATACTTGAAACCAAGCTCGCCAAGAATTGGATTTGCTACTATCGATAGGTGGCGCTATCTCTTCGTGAGCTCGAGATAAAAGATGAAGCGGCGGCGCGGGCAGCGCATCTTGAATTCCCCGACTGGGAGTTTCTTATTCCTCTTGATTCAACAAAAAAAGTTATCGAAACTCCCTGGCTCGAACATGTCGAAGATTGTCGAAAGATGCGCCTTGGTATCAATCTCCCTAAAGGGCGGGTGCCAGCCACATTTTTTATTGCCGAGGTCAATGGCGAATTAGTGGGGCGGTCATCAATTCGTCATGAGCTCAATACTTATTTGTTTAACTACGGGGGACATATTGGCTATGGCGTACGTCCTGAATTTAGGCGACGAGGGTATGCCACTGAAATTCTTCGACAATCTCTTGGGTACATCAGAGAGCTTGGCGTAGCTGATGTCCTGATGACCTGTCTCGATGAGAATGTGGGCTCGGCAACTGTGATTGAAACTTGTGGTGGTGAACTGGAAAACATCGTGGATTTAGAGGGAAAGCCATTGCGGAGGTATTGGATCCGAGAAGGTTAGCGAGATGCTTGCATATACCCCCCAGGGTATGTTACTTTCGGCTAGGTAGGGCAAAGTTCAGGGGGTAATTGTGGCAAAGAAGTCTTCTGCAGCGGTTGCTGCTCCGACACACGCTCTTGAGGATCAAGAGCAATTAAATGCGATCATCCATCGAATGAAACGGGCGTATGGTCAACTAGGCGCTGTAGTACGGATGTTGGAAGAAGGGCGCAATTGCGAAGAAGTTGTATATCAAATTGCAGCAGTAAACAAAGCGATTAACACTGCAGCATTTACCTTGATTTCCTCAAGTTTGAAGGAATGCATTATTTTAGAACAGAGTAATTCAGAAGAAATAACAGAGAAGTTACAGAAGCTATTTTTGAGCTTGGCATAGGGAGTATTAACATGAAACGACTCGTTGCTTTATTTGCAGTCTTAGGTCTACTTGTTTCTTGCTCGAGCGTTTCAGGTGTAACCAACTTGAATGCAGAACAATTTGTCGCTAAATCTCAAGAGATGAATGTTGTTGTTGTGGATGTGCGAACTTCAGGTGAATTTTCCGAGGGACATTTGGCAAATGCTATTAATATCGATGTTGAAGCTGGGGTATTTGACCAAGAGATTGCCACATTAGATAAGAGCGCGACTTACGCGGTTTACTGCAGAAGTGGGCGAAGGTCAGGAATAGCTACTGAAAAAATGGCAAAAGCAGGATTCACCTCTGTATTTAATCTGAAGCAGGGCGGTTTTACTGAGTTAGCTCAATTGGGAGTTGCAACAGCATGAGGCGAGTAGTCATCGTAGGCGGTGTAGCGGGCGGAATGTCTGCTGCAACCAGACTCCGCAGGCTTGATTCTGAAGTTGAGATTGTCGTGCTTGAAAAGAGCGGATACGTTTCGTATGCGAATTGCGGCCTTCCTTACTATGTTGGTGGCGTGATTGAAGATGAGAGTGCATTGTTATTACAAACACCAAAGAGTTTGCATGATCGCTTTAGGTTGGATGTTCGAGTACATAACGAAGTTCTCGGTATCGATAGAGAAGCCAAATCTGTCATCGTTCTAGATCGAGAGAGTACTGAGATCTATACGCTCTCATATGAGAAGCTCATTCTCAGCACGGGTGCGAGCCCGATAATTCCTCCGATTGAGGGAATTGAACGAGCATTCACTCTTCGCACGGTTGAAGATGTAGAGGCAATTGTGCAGCAAGTTGCAAAGGCTCCGTCTAGCGCAGTCATTATTGGTGGTGGCTTTATCGGACTTGAAATTGCTGAGAATTTCGTGCACAAAGGTATACACACGACCATTATTGAAGCAGCCTCACAAGTTCTTGCACCTTTAGATCCTGAGATGGCTGCTTTACTAGAGAAAGAACTTAGCGACAATGGGGTTGCGCTTTATCTAGGAGCTAGCGCTACTTCCATAACTGAAAGAGCCGTTCAGTTGAGCGACGGGAGAGAAATTCCCGCAGATTTGGTTATCTTGGCCATTGGTGTCCGACCAGATACTTCACTAGTTCGCGAGGCTGGATTAGTTGTAGGGCCAAGAGGCGGCGTTTCGGTGAACGAATTTAATTTGACTAATGATGAAAACATTTACGCAATTGGAGATCTAGCAGAAAAAATTGATGAACTTGATGGATCTGCAACTCTTGTACCTTTAGCAAATCTTGCAAACCGTCATGGCCGAGTAGTAGCGGATCATATTTCAGGAAAAGATATTAGAGTAGTAAAAACCATTGGCACCGCGATAGTAAAAGTTTTTAACTTGACGGTCGCCACTACTGGTTGGAATGAGAAGCGATTAAAAGGTGCAAACATCGAGTATTTAGTAATTCACTCACATCCCAATTCGCACGCAGGCTATTATCCTGATGCACAACAAATGACTTTAAAACTTCTCTTCGCTCCCCGAAGTGGTGAAATATTCGGAGCGCAAGCTGTTGGGCATGATGGCGTAGATAAGAGAATTGATGTCATAGCAACTGCAATCCGAGGCGAAATTTCAGCTCCAGAACTTGCCGACCTTGAGTTGGCGTACGCGCCACCATTTGGTTCGGCGAAAGATCCAGTAAATATGCTGGGATACATTGCTGAGAATCTTCTGAGTGGGCTTGTTAAGACAGCGCAATGGAATGAAGTTGATCAGTATCTAAATCTTGGATATCAAGTGGTGGATGTGCGAACAGCAACTGAATTTGCCGACGGCACGCTTCCAAGCGCTATTAACTTGCCAGTTGATGAGATACGGGAGCGCGTATCCGAACTCCCAGGGAAAAAAGTTCTTGTGACATGTCAAGTGGGCCAAAGAGGCCATACTGCAACGATGTATCTCAAGAGCCTGGGTTATGATGCTGTGAATTTAGATGGAGGGTACTTGTTGTGGAGCAACTCCCCAGCAAAGGTAAGTCACAAGAGAAAGGCAATATCCAATGTGTAGCAAAGTAAACTGTCGTCAATGTGGAAAGCCAACTTGGTCAGGGTGCGGTGAGCACGTTGAAATAGCGCTCGCTGGGGTCCCACAAAGCCAGCGTTGCCCAGGTCACACTTCGCCAAGTGCACCAAAAAATGATGGGATGTTTTCACGTATTTTCGGTCGCTAAATCTGTGCCTAGTCTTTTTGGTCTAAAGAGCCGGATGTGAGGCAAATCTAGATTTCCAATATCATTAGGAATCTAGCCGAAAGGGTTATCTTCCTAATGGATGTCTCAAATCTTGTCTGGGCTCTAACTATCGGAGCCATCGCAGCGCTAATTCTTGTAGATCTCTTCACCGTAAGCAGCAAACCGCATGATGTCATGTTTAAAGAGGCGACTCTCTGGTCGATTTTCTATATCGGCATAGCTGTGGGTTTTGGCGTCTGGGTTTGGTCTTCCTATGGCTCTCAATTTGGAACAGAGTATTTTGCTGCCTATCTAGTCGAGAAATCCCTATCGGTCGATAATCTCTTCGTCTTCGTCATCATTTTGACTCAATTTGCCGTACCTTCTATTTACCACCAACGAGTTCTACTTATTGGCGTGATGCTCGCGTTGGTGCTCCGTGCAATATTCATCGCTATCGGTGCCGCAGCTCTAGCAGCCTTCAGCTTTACCTTCGTAATCTTCGGCGCAATCTTAATCTGGACCGGAGTGGGTCTGTTTAGACACTGGGACGAAGATCCAGATCCAAGCGAGAATTTCATTATCAAGCGGGTGCGCAAGCGGATGGCGACAGTTGACGAGTATCACGGAACGAAATTGTTTATTCGGCAAAATGGCAAGCGCTTTGCAACTCCCATGTTTCTAGTGATGATTTCCATCGGTGCAACAGATCTTCTCTTCGCACTCGACTCAATTCCGGCAACTTTCGGCGTTACATCTGAGGCGTTCCTTGTCTTTGCAGCTAATGCGTTTGCACTCCTTGGGTTACGCGCGCTCTACTTCTTGCTCAAAGGCTTATTAGATAAATTGATCTATCTCTCACTTGGTCTCTCCATAATTCTGATTTTCATTGGCATTAAACTTGTGCTCACCTTCGTGCACGAGATTTATACCGAAGTACCGAAAATTCCTACTCTCTGGAGCCTTGCAGTCATTGCTCTGATTTTGATTGTTTCTACCGTTGCTAGCTTGGTGAAATCCAAGCGCGATCCTGAGGCAAGAGCTCATGCTGGTCGCATCACTGGGTCAGATGATGAAGAGGATGGAAAGAAGAGCTAGCCAATCAGCGAGTCTCTTCGAGCCAACGCTTTCGCTCGGCAGCGGTGAATTTTTCAATCGCATACCTAAGCGTAGTTCGAGACATCTCTTTGCCATGCCTCTTTAGAAATTCACGGAGTTGCGTAGGGTTTCTTTTCCCTGCCTCGCGCAGAGCCCAACCAACAGCCTTATGCATTAAGTCATGATCATCTCGCAATAAGGCTCTGGCGATTGCAATAGTTGGTTTGGTGTCGCCTATCCGAAGTGAGGCAAAGGTAAAGAGCATGGCAGCCCTTCGTACCCAAAGCTCCTTACTTTTCGCCATATTTCGTAAGGTAGCCAGAGAGCTCTTCTCATTTAGTAAATACTCGCCAATTGTGGGCGCGGAGACATCGATAAGGTCCCAATTATTTATCTGACCTCGATTTAAAGCCTTTATGTAAAAGGCGTAATACCGCTTTGCTTCTGCTGCGCTCTTAGCCTTTTTGAAACGAGTAGTGAGAATGACCAGTGCACAGAATCGCGCCTCATGTAAAGGTGAGGTGAGAAGTTTCTCGAGCTCCGCCAGCTCAAGGGCTTGATACTCGCGCGCTACCGTGCGAGTTTCTGGAACCACGATTCCAAGAAAAATGTCTCCTTCGGCATATTCACCTTTGCCAGTCTTAAAGAAGCGTTGTAATTCAATCGCTTTCCGGGTGTTGGCGCGCGACTTAAGTTCTCGCAGAACGCTCTCAGCTCGCATGCGCTCAACTTTACCTCACCAGGTTTAAGTATCATCAAGTGGTGAATGTTAAAGAGAAAGTCTTTGTCATTACTGGCGCTGGTGGCGGGGTTGGTAGCGAGTTGGCGCGAATGTTGATTAGCAAAGGCGCAAAGATTGCGGCGATAGATTATCGAGAAGAATCGCTCGCGAAATTAGTACAGATTGCGGGCTCAAGCGTGGAAACTTTTTTGATAGACATTACAGATCCGGGGTCGATTAATTCTCTACCGCAAGCTGTTATCAAAAAATTAGGTCAGGTAGATGGGATCATCAATAATGCAGGAATAATCCAACCATTTAAAAAAATCAACGAGTTATCGATTGAAGAAGCAGCACGGGTCATGGCAGTGAATTTCACGGGTTCATTTCTCATGATTAAGGCATTCTTGCCGGTACTCCTTGATAGGCCTGAGGGCCATATCGTCAACATCTCATCTATGGGCGCTTACGCTCCCGTCCCAGGACAGAGCGTTTATGGCGCTTCTAAAGCTGCGCTTGCTCAACTCTCAGATGGTCTGCGTTCGGAGTTGCGTGGCACAAAGGTGCGCGTGACTTTGGTTTTCCCGGGAGCAATGCGGACTGAAATCGCGGCAAACTCCGGCATGAGACTTTCCAAAGATTTGGCGAAGAAATCGAAGATTCCAATGACTGAACCAAGTGTCGCAGCAGTGTTGATAGTCGATGCCATCGAAAAAGAGCGGCCTAGAGTTTTCATCGGTAAGGATGCAAAAACATTGAATTTTCTCGCCAGAGTCAGCCCAATTTTTGCTGCAAATTTGATTCAACGCCAGATGCGCAACCTTCTCACTTAACGTCAGATTTACCCTAAATTCACCTTCTTACCTTATTCTCATCGCTATGCGTAGGTACTTTTCGGAGTTTCTTGGAACTGGCTTGATTGCACTTGCCGTAGTGGGATCTGGATACATGGCAGCATCTCTCTCTGAAGACTTATTGGTGCAGTTGCTCGTCAACGCTCTGGCAACTATTTTTGTTTTAGGCTTGAGCATCACTCTTCTTGCTCCGATTAGCGGTGCACATTTCAACCCTGTTGTAACTGGGGCGCTGGCGCTACTAAAGGATTTCCCAAAGAGAGAAGTCGCACCCTTTTGGGCAGCACAATTCGCTGGCGGTATTGGGGGAACATTTCTTGCCAACTTGATGTTCACCTCATCATTAGTAGATATCTCTGAAAAAGCTCGAAGCTCATCTCAAAATTTCCTTGGTGAGATTGTCGCTACAGCCATTCTTCTACTACTTATTCTCTTACTTATAAAACAGGAACGAACGAACCTCATCCCTATAGCCGTCGCCGCATGGATAGGAGGCGCATACTTTGTCACCGTCTCCACTAGCTTTGCGAACCCCGCAATTACGATTGCGCGAGTGTTTACCAATAATTTCACTGGGATTGCGCCAGCGTCAGTACTGTCATTCATATCTGCTCAGATCATTGGCGCAGCCGTTGGATTTTTAATTATGAAAGGACTGGTGAAAAATGAGCGCTGAATTAGACTCAAGTAAACCTTCAGTACTTTTTGTCTGCGTCCATAATGCGGGGCGTTCCCAGATGGCAGCTGGCTTCTTGGCGCACTTTGCGGCTGGGAGAATCGATGTGCTCTCTGCTGGTTCGGCTCCTAAAGATTCAATTAACCCAGTGGCAGTTGCAGCGATGGCTGAAGAGGGCATTGATATTGCCAATAACAAGCCGAAGATTCTTACTGTCGATGCAGTTCAAGCCTCAGATGTAGTAATCACAATGGGGTGTGGAGATACTTGCCCCTTCTTCCCAGGAAAGCGATATGAAGATTGGGTTCTTGATGATCCTGCCGGCCAAGGAATTGAGCAGGTGCGGGTAATTAGAGATCAAATTAAAGATCGCGTGAAGAATTTGGTTAACGAACTACTCGCGAAATAAACTCTCTTTGTTTCGCGGCGAAGCGCTCGCCCATAAGGCGATATCCAGCCGAGTTGGGGTGGAGTAGATCGGGCATCATCTCAAGATCACCCTCATTAAAGAGCTCTAAACCGTTCATGAAAAAGAGATTTGCATCATCACGTTCTGAGACAATTTTCTCCAAAATTGCACGAATCTTTGGCAAGTTAAGCGCGCCCGCCGCGAGCGGTGCAGGCCGTTCCATAGAAGTGAAGCCAGCATCACCGATAAGGCTAGGACCGGGATTTACTTCATGGAATGGGCAGATGATCGGCGAGATAATCAGGATCGGCGTATCTGGTTGCTTCTCACGAATGGTGTCGAGGAAGTTATGAACCGCTGGAATAAATGATCGTTCGCGCATGCTGTCGCCGTTGACGACGTTAATTCCTAATTTAAGCGAGATGAAATCTGCAGGGGTAGCAGCGATTGTTCGAGCAACAAAACCATCAAGATGGCACTCACCAGCAAGGCCCAAATTCCGAATATCAAGGCCCAATAATCTGCTGGCGTGAACGGACCAGATATCAAGTGGTCGATCGGTTTCAGCGCATTGGCTAATTGAGCTTCCGTAGTGGAGCCATCTCTTCTTCTTTGACGGTGTGGGCGGAAGAATCTCGCAATCAGCGCTGATATCTCGAAGTTCAACAATCGCTCCAGCGGGAAGCCAGATCTCAATCTCTTTCATGCCTGCTTTGAGGTTCGAGAAGATAATCTCTTCCCCAGCGCCGCGGATAAATTCTTCACTCGTTACAAGTGGTCCATCCATTTCAAGGCGAAGTTGCCCACCTTTAACTGCTGGAATAGTTGCTGTTTCAATTCCATCAACTACTAGATCAAAGCGCGCTACCGCAGGCTCTTCAATAACGCGAGCAATGGTTAGCGGCATAACATGGACTTCAAGGGCAATGATTGAGCTTTCTGTGCGAAAGCGGAGGCGAACCCCAGAGGGAAAGCGGGTCCAGCGATGCAATCCGCTCACTCCGAATTGTTTCCATGTCCAGAGTGGAAGACGCGAAAAGCTGATCCAGCCATCCTCACTTATTTGATGATCATAAGGCCCAATAACTTCAACTGAGGTTTGCAGGAGCGGAGTGCGGGTGAGGTTTGCCATTAATGAGCAAACTCTTCACGCGAAGAGGGGAGCTCTCCTTTACTTCGCGCAGAGATACCAAAACGATCCTTATTCTCAAGAAAGTATCGTCGCGCTTCGTTCCGACCACTTAGATGCAACTTCTCAAAGATACGGATAGTTTCTTGCCTAATTGTTGACTCGCTGTATCCCATGATGTCAGCAATCTCAATATTGGTCTTCTTCTCAGAGATGTGAACGAGAATCTCTACTTGCCGATCGGTGAGTGACGTTACATTTGGGGATTCTTTCTTTGCTCGTTCTCGCTCTTTTCGATAGATATTGAGCGAAATAAGATGCCCAATTGTTTGGAGAAGCAGTTCGGTCTCTTCATCGGGTGTTAACTCGAGTTTAGAGAAAATTCCAAAACAGCCGACAGAGTCGTTGAAGCGCAAGATGGGTGTGACAATATGGGTCCGCACAGGGAAAGGAAACTCCACTTGAGCAACGAGTGGATACTCTTCCGGCCATTCGGGGAGAGAGGTCACCCAGACCAATCTCTTCTCTGAGAGCGCATCGGTAACGGGCAACTTCCACTCAATGGGAAACTCTTGCCATTCCGGAAAGTTTGTTTGATCAATTCCGAAAGATGCTCGCGCTCGAGCTGTTTGTCGATTGGTGATCTCTGTGAGAAAGATTCCCTGTACCTGAAGATGGCTTAATGTGTTTTCAGCGATAAATTGACAGATCTCATCTTCAGTAAGTTCGTAATTGGCAAGGTGCGACGCAAACTCGGCAATTCGTGCGTTTATCACCTTTCCCACCCCTTCCCGGCGTACTTTATTCGGGAGCTTGAGGTTTTGGCCATTTTGCCGCCATCGCCCCAATCACCCAACCTTCTCGATTGGCGCCCTCAGATGTTGGCGTTGCTGCGCCGCTACTCCTACTACTGACTACTCTCTGTGACG
>Ga0164293_10005433_pt1 | contig 10846 bp, 8 predicted proteins | sample GEODES118metaG_FD_111487 | JGI IMG/M metagenome (GOLD analysis project Ga0164293, IMG submission 111487) | Eutrophic lake water microbial communities from Lake Mendota, Wisconsin, USA - GEODES118 metaG | ecosystem: Environmental > Aquatic > Freshwater > Lake | place: USA: Lake Mendota, Wisconsin...
CCCCAAACTGCTGGGCATTAGTGGCCAATCAGTTCGCGCCCTTGGCCCTTTAGACGCGGTTAGTTTCGCTCCCTTGATGCGAAAAGAATAGACAGCCGCTCGGCGAGAAACTTGAATATCAGCAGCCCCGGAGAAGAAATTCTGCCGGGGCCTTTTCGTGGAATGACCGGAAGCCGAACTCGGTAGGTTCTGTCCCGCAATTCCATTTCAGCCCGACCATCTCAGCCCGGTTGGGCTCCGGCCCCCGGTTCGGCCTGATTGAACATTGCGCCACAGCACCACGCCTTAGTGGGCCTATGCAGCGCGAAGCCCACGAGTTTTGGGGCCGCCTTATGGGCTACCTGCTGGGCGAAGGCGGCGACATTCGGGAAAAAGGCGGGGACGTTGGGAAGAGAGGCGGTAACGGTGGGAAGTGCAGGTGCAAGGTTCACCGCTTGGCCCGTTTGACTCCAGTTTCGCGGGCTGCGACGGCCATCTGCCGCGCCTTTTTTTCGCCGAATTCATGCACGGAGAAACTGCGGGTCTTGCGGCGGCCGAGACCGTCGGTCCATTGGGCAATCCAATAGCTGTAGTGGTACTCGTACTCCCCACGTCGATCGACTTGGAGTTGTCGTCTGACACCGACCGTGCCGGATTGATTGCGCTTCGAAGGCCGCTGGGCGCGATCAGCTACGCTCAACGGTTTGAGCTTGGACTCGGTTTGATCGCGATACAGTTGTGCGGCGCGGAGAGCCGCCCGCTTGCCCCCCAGTTTCGAGTCGCAAAAGAACTTTTGGACGCGCTCGCGGCGACGTTGGATGCGGACCTCCCACCCGGAGATCGACTTGCCGTTTCGCGCGAGCAAGTCGATTCGCGTAATATTCCGCCGTGGGTTTTTGCGAGCCATGACGATGCGCCCAGGTCTGGAGGCTTGTTCTGTCGCAAGAGATTTCCGTCGCAGGGGATTTGTTGTGTCGCAGGAGATGCGGCGACAAAGCCCGAGCAAAGTTGCGGCATCCTGGAGCAGCTACGACCCCAGCCCGCAGTCAGATTCTAAGCGATCTAGACTCGCGAAACCAAGAAGATTCCCACCACTTACTGCTCGGTGAGGGATTTGACGGGGTGAACTGTCGACCGTTTTGCTGCTCGGCCCTTGGTCACCGAGGGAAACGAGACCCAATCGCCCGCGCAGCTCGGGAGCCTTATTGAGCAGTCGTACGCAGGCCATTCGGACCGCCGGTAATCGGTCGGCCAGACTCCAGCGGCCAGCAGGCCGTTTGGTAGCCTTGCTCGCGGAGCCAACTTCGCAAGGTCATCAGCTCTGCATAGCTTTCCGGGTAGACCCAAATGGAGATGGTCGTCTTGCCCGGCGGGAGCCGCTGCAATCGTTGCCTGAACTGCGAGTTGTCGGCAAGTGCGACTGTCAGTGGCTCTCCCCGGTTCGGTTCCAGCGGCGTAATCAGGAACTTGTTGAAACGCACGATCATTCCGCGATTGGGGTCGAGAGGCAAGTTGGGATCGGGAGATTCAGCAACGAGCTCGTATTCCATTCGGAAATTCTCGATTGGTCCGATCTGCTCCACGGTACTCGGATCCTGGCCGAGTTTTTCTGCTTTGTACTTCCATTCCGCTTTCATCTGCTCGAGCAGTTCGTTCAGCGGGACATAAGCGAGCCGACCGTTTTCCAACCGGAAATGGACTTCATCGGAGAACACTGTCTTGGCGATGGGGGTTGGATAATGCACCAACTCAATTTCTTTGGGTGCGGCTGCCGCTTGGGCCCGGCGTTCCCGTTGCACTTCGTCGAGTTTCTGTTGCAGCCGCGTTTCCTCGGCGACCAATTCCAGGCGTCGTTGGGCCTGCTCATCCAGTGCCGCCTTTTGCTCGGAGATCTGCCTGCGGGCAAGCTCAAGCCAGATCATCTTTTGTCGACGCTCGTCGCCGAGACTGGCCGTGAGCCGTTGCTCGGCCGAGAGGTCCTGATCCAGTCGCTGTGAGTCCAGCTCGATTGCGTTCGCCGTCTGCGTGACGGCGCTCAAGGCAGAACTCAATTCTGCACGCGCTTGCTCGTGCACAGCAACATCGCTGCGCGGAACGACGATCTTTTCCGCATGCAGGCTGACAATCGCGACGAGAATGATCAACACCCCGACGAGGTTGGCGATCGTATCCATGAAGGAGTCTTCGCCGACATTGAGCTGTTCGTCCAGCGGGCTGCTCATGGCTGTTGCTCCTCGGAGAGTTCGATTCCGCTGTTTTGCATCAGGGCCTTCAAGTCGCGGGCGCGAGTCTCGCCATTGGGTAGCGTTTCGACCTTCAAAACTGGCTTCCAGAAGCCGTTGTCAGGAGTCGGTCCCCAACTGTCGATTAGTCGCCAGAGCGACCCGACCAGAGGTTCGACCGCGCCAGCCGTTTCAGTCGGGAATGAAATGACATTGGAGGTCAGGGGGGAGTTGGGACCAGTCACGATAACCAACTCTTGGGCGGAGCAAATGACTTTAATCGGCCGCATGTAGGCTGTGGCTCGCGGGGAACTTCGCTCAGGCAGGGCCCAGTCGTTTCCTCGGCTCGCCGCCAGCGGGGCTGGGCAAGTTCCACTGGAGAGTCCGGCTTGTCCGCCCTCTCCTGCAGCTGTCGACGAGGAAGATTTGCTCGATTGGGCAGTGGCCTTACTGCTGGCATTACTTCCATTTCCTTCCCGACTGCCAGCTGCGGCGCCGCTCGCGGAGCCTGTTGGAGTCGAGCCAGCGCTTTGCTGTGCGGCGAGGTTACCCGGCTGGTAGGCCTGTTCGCCTGCTGACTGTTGACGAGTGGAGTCAGCCGGGGTCGTGGCTGAGCCCGGGAATTGGTTTGAAGCTTGCGGAGGATTTGCGCCGGACTGTGCAAGCCCCGACTGGGCGAGCCTTGTTTGGTCGAGCGTGGACGGGGGCTGAGTTGCCGAGCCGCTGGGACCGCCACCAATTGCTGAACCGGTACCCGGCGCCGTTTGACTCGACCCGGATGTCTCGTTGCTCAAGAGCTTTTGCACTGCGGCGGCACCGCTGCCATCTTGTGCGTGAGTCGAAGCGTAGCGGGAATCCGAAGTGAAACCGCCTCTGGCTCGATCGGCTCGCAATCCACCCCCGCCTCCGGTCGCCATTTGCCGGGCTATCGCTCGTTGCTGCAAGACGCGTTCGCGGTATTGCAGTTGCTCGGCCAGTAATGCCTGTTCGCTTCTTGCCTGATCAACTGCTTGTCGGATCTCGGCAGCCAGTTGGGGATCGCTCTCACCGTACTTGAGCCGATTGTCCTCAGGGATGAGTTCATAGCCAAACTCGTCAACCCAACTGGTCATGGCCCGCCTGGCGAGGGCATAGGATTGGGCACCGCTGGGCCGGACGACCAGCAACGGATACGGAGTGCCCTGCCCTCCCGCCAAATCGTACTTTCGCCAATATTCTTTGACGGTCGTGAGCGCTGCATCGAGCGGGTTGCCCGGTTCGCCGGGAACTGCGAAATCTTCCAGTCGCAGCTCGATTCCCCAAGGCTGGAGGACGAGTTTTTGGTTGGCGCATTCCACGTAAATCGGGCGGCGGTTCGTTCCACCCGGTCCGTTGAATGGCACGAGGTTGTACATCACTGCCGCCGACTCGCCGGGAGGAGTCTCAACCGGCTTCTCCTGTTCAGCCTTGAGTTTCTCCCGAAGGTTCTGAAGCCGCGTCTCTCCAGCTTCAAGATCGGAATCGGCTGCGGTACCTGCGGAGAGCTGCTTTAACTGCGCGGCGATTTCCTGGGCTTCGTCGTTCAGCTCCCGGAGCGCTTCTTCAAGATATCCACGCTCCTCGCGAGCCAGGCGAATCTGTTCAACTCGCTTGTTGCGGATCTCCTGCCAACCGTCAGCACGGAGCTCGTGAAGTTCGAGCTCACCCTGCATCTTGGCAAGTTCCGCCCGTTGTTCCTCAGCAGCTTGAGCTGCGATCTGTTCTGACTTGGAGCCGACGGCCCGAACCGAAATTACCAGCAGCACGATCAGCATGCCGATCGTACAGATCAGTACGGTGAGGAAGGGGAACAGCGAGACGGCTGGATCGTCCGGTCTCTTGCGGCGTTTCATGCGACTCGTCTGGCGACGTCGTGAAGGCGGAGGGAAAACGGTGCGACACGCGGCTCCGACTGGGCCGGAGATTCAGCCGGTTGTTGGCGATGCTGCTTCAGGTCTTGCCGCAGCTCCTTGATCGCCGTGGCCAAATCAGTCAGGGCATAGTCCATCCGCGAAGTAGAGGTAACCGCATCCAGTCCTCGGTTGATTGTCTCCTGCAGGGAAGCAATATCCTCGAGGCGGCCGGCGAGGTCCCGAATGGCCGCAAGCTGGTCGACCGTCTGCTGGTTCTCAGCCGTCAGCAACCGATTGCTTTCCGCCAGCGAAGCTTGCCAAAGAGCCAGCTGGTCCGCCACCAGTTGATGAGATTGCTCGATGGCAGAGGCGACAGTTGAATCGAGTCGGTCGCAGGTGCCATGAACCATTTGACTGAAGCCATGGAGCGAGTGATTCAGATTTTGTTCGAGATTGGCCAGCAACCGGCTCTGGGTTGCCTCGAGATTCTCCAGATTGCACTGAGACTGCTCAAGCGAATTGGCGACCGCAAGCTCCAGATTATGGCCGAGCCGGGTGGTCACGTGTTCCAGTTCAGAAATGACCTGTACTCGCAGGTCAGTCGCGGCGGAATGCTGGTGAGTTGACCACGCCTGTTCGGCAGACGCCAAAGTCTCACGCCAGAGATCGGTTTGTTCTCGCACGGCCGAGCGAGTTGCGGCGAGCATTCGGCGGCCAAGCTGGCTGACTTGAAGTGAGGCTTCGTTTTCAGCCGAACTGAATTCGAAGTGCTCGCCCACCAGTTCCAGGGCCCGGTCGTCAACCAGCCGCAACAGTTGTGATTCCAGCCGATCGGACAAGTAGAGTGTGAACATCAGGCCGATCGAAAGCACGAGCGCCTGAGCGGTTGTGTCGAATGCAACGTAAAGGCTGGCCTGCAGTCCACTCATCATTTTGGACAAGTCTTCCGTTTGGCTCACGCCCAATTTGCCCAAGCCCTCGGAGATGCCGAGCACGGTACCGAGAAAGCCCAGCAATGGAATTGCCCAGATCAAAATTCTTACAAACGAGTAACGGGCGTGTTTGCGGTCCTCATCTTGCTGGCTGAGGAACCGCAGTTCGGGCTCGGTTGCAGCCGTCGCGCCGCTGCGCGAAATGTACTCAAACAGGCTGCGGAGCCGTTGGTGCAGATAATGAGAATGAAGGTAGGTAGGCAAGGCATCGAGCCCGGCAAGCAAACGCCGCGACAGCTGCCCGTCATCCTTTTCGGAGTCACCAGCCGGCAATTCGAGTTCGATGCGACGGATATTTGCATATTGTCCGAGCACGTCCTTGATTGCCAAAGCCAGCCCGGCCGCACCAATGCAAAACAGGGCCGAGGTCGTTCGATTGACCCAATGGCCAAACATATAGCGATAGAACAACTCGTGCTGGATGATCCCGCCGTCGACCAGTGCTGCGAGCAGCGTGAACGAACTCAAACCGATCGCAATCGGTATCAGCAGGGAGGAGGCGACCTGCAGCAGGCTGGAGAGATTCTTCACAGGGCTAACCTTGGTTGGAACCGAGGGGAGTTGGCACCCGGGGCTTAACTTGCCAGAACAGCAGACGAAGCCGCTACCAGCGCAGAAGGAACCTCGGGCTGTCCGGTTAATCGTCAAAGTTTGCCCAGCTTCTTCAGTAAATTCTCGGGAGAATCGGCAAAGTCGCCCGGGCTGCAGTCAGCTTGCCCGAAATCTCCAACAGTTAAACTTTCGCTAACGGGAATATGAAGACCTGCCGATACTTTCGTGTGTCGCAACCAATCACCGCGAAACAACACGCGAGTGACCGAAATAATCCCGGGGGGGATAAGCCCAAAGGTGTCTTAAAGGCCCTTTGGGCTTTATTTTTGCTAGCATCCTTCGTTGTCATTGGTGGTGTTTATCCCTGTGCCCAGCTGGCATTGCCATCAATCTCTGGGGAGACGTGAGGATTTCTAGACAAGGTTTGAATGTGAGTTCAAAGCGACTGATGTCTTGGTTGGAGTTGGGCCGGGTGGCGAACCTTCCCTCGGCGCTGGCCAATGTTTGGATGGGGATGTTGGTCGCCACCGGCGGCTGGGTGCCGACTTGGCAGTGGGGATTGTTAAGTCTCGCCTCGGCGGCGCTCTATACGGCAGGAATGATTCTCAATGACTGGTGGGATGTGGAGCAGGACTTGCGTGAGCGTCCTGAGCGTCCGATTCCGTCCGGCCGCGTCGGCAGGTTTGCTGCAGGAGCAGTCGGATTCATCTTATTGGGCTTGGGAGTCGGTTTGGCTGGGTTAGCCGGAGTGTTAGCACCAGCTTTCAGTTGGCGACCACTGACGGTGGCTGGTTTGTTGGCGGTTGCGATTCTGCTGTATGACATTGTGTTGAAACGGACCGTGGCCGCTCCCTGGTTAATGGGCGCCTGTCGCGGCTTGAACGTCTTGCTCGGAGCGAGCCCGGCGTTGACGCAGGGAGGGTGGAGCGGTTTTGCTACTCCCGTGCTGTGGTTGGCAGGTTGTCTGGCGCTTTATGTGGCCGGGATTACCTGGCTGGCGCGAAGCGAGGCTGGAGTCATTCGGCGTGGTCCGCTAATTTTGGGTGCGAGCCTGATCGCTTTGGCACTGGCTGGTTATGTCTGGGTGGTCCAGTCGGCAGAGTTTCTGCAATTGGTTGCCGGGGCCCGTCAGATCGGTTTGTTTCCCCTTTTGATCCTGGCCATTGGTTTTCCGATTCTCCGCCGCGCCGTGCGGGCCATCCGGAATCTGCAGCCGAGAACCGTTCAGGGCGCTGTGATTACGGCCTTGCGCAGCATGGTGATCCTTGATGCCTCGGTGTGCATCATCGCCGGACAAGGAAGCCTGCTATACGGAATGGCTGTTCTTGCCCTGTTGCCCGTGGGCCTGTTGCTCAACTCGGTCAGCCGTCATACTTGAATTCGGGCTGGCGCGGGCAACCTTGACCTGAGTGCTCAGCTCTTTGAAACCCGGAAAGAGCTTGATCAATGCTGCTGGGATACAACACAAACGGGCTGGCTCATCACGATCCGCAGCAAGCATTGGAACTGCTTGCCGAGATCGGCTATCAAAGCGTGGCGCTCACGATTGACCACCAATGGCTGAGTCCAGTGCAGGCTGGTTGGCAGCGTCAATTGGACCAACTGGCGCTGCTGTTGCCGCGGCTGGGGCTGGCCTGCACATTGGAGACTGGAGCACGCTTTCTGCTCGACTCGCGCCGCAAACATTGGCCTCCCTTGGTGGTCGAGCCTGCCCTCGCGGCCCCCCGGCGAGAGCTGATTCGGCATGCCATGGAGGTTGCCGCGCCGCTGGGTGCCAAAGTGATCTCCATTTGGTCGGGAATCGCTCCGGAAGGGCTCGATGACCAAACAGTGCTTGATAATCTCACGGCCAACCTGGAATTGTTGCTGCGCGAGGCGGAACGCTATGAGGTGGTGTTGGGATTTGAGCCGGAGCCGGGCATGGCAATTGACACCATGCGTCGCTGGGAGCGTTTGCAGCAGTGGTTCAGCCATCCGCGGCTCCGCCTGACACTCGACATCGGACACCTGTTCTGTCAGGGGGAAGTGCCGCTGGCTGATTACATTCAGCGCTGGGCTGGTCAGACAGTTAATGTTCATTTGGAAGATATGCGGGCCGGTGTCCATGAACACCTGATGTTTGGCGAAGGGGAGATGAGCTTTCCGCCAATCATCACCGCGCTCAAGTCGAGCGGCTATGTCGGGCCGGTCCATGTGGAATTGAGTCGGCACAGCCACGATGCTGCCAATATCGCGCGCAGGGCGTTTGAGTTTTTACAGCCGCTTCTGTTGCAGTAAGGAGTACTCTGGCGACAGAGGCTGGTTCGAGAATTCGGGCCGCCGGGTCTTGGCCGAGTTAGTGAGGGAGATTGTCGGCGAGCAAGGCAGCTGGGAGCGTTGATTCCAGTGCCTTCCATCCCTGCTTGGGCTCTTGGATTTCAACGGCAGTTTCCGGGTTGGTTACTCTCACCGAGGCAGCCATATGGGTCACGACCACAACCGGCATATCCCGAGTCCCGGCGTTGGTAGGGAAGACCTTTAAAGCCACCGAGGCCATCAAAGGGCGCCGTGAGGGTGGGTGCCAGGCGATTTTCCAGGAAGGCGTTGAATCCGGGCGTTTGATTTTCCAAATGACCCGACCACGGGCGTGGCCAATAGATGCTCTTGCCAGGTTGGCGCGTCAGACCCCGGCAGGAGCCACATTGGCAATCTCCCACAACTGGCTCCACGTACGGCCGGCCCCAGAATCCCGGTAAATTCCAGCGGGTCAACGGTCGGGTTTCCGGAGGTCGAGTGCACTCGCTGCACCGATCGCCAGGCACGATTTCTTTGGTGTAGGCAGTACTGGGTGGCGAAGTCGGCCAAGAACCTGTGCCAGCTGCCATCTCTTGGGCATCGCTCGCATTGCCCGGCAACCAGATTACCAGCGTGAGAAGCAGGGCGACATGAATAGAGCGCATGGGGAACCTGAGAGTGGAAGGTAAATCGTCCACTTTTAATATCGACACAATCGTTGCAGTCGCTATCTCCCGTGATGTCTTGGCCGGAGTCGATTTCCACCCCAGCTGAGAAGCTGTGACGATTGCGTTGAGCTTGCAGTGCCGTCGAAGGATGATGCGGCAGAGGTTACCTACCGACCTCGGTCGATACGCCCATATGACGGGGGCAACGGGATAAAATCAGAGTGTCTTTGGCGGCAAAAGCCGGGCCTTTTGAACGCTCGAACCAAGCGTTCGGGTCGCACCGGGATCGGAGGTGGCAAAGCCGATTCGCGTTGTATTTCATTGCTTCCAGGGACAGGCCCAGTCGAGCCGACCGGGTGGGGCTAAACGCGATCGTGACGGGGGAAACAGGCTGATGTTGAGCGAATTCCAGTGGCCACAGTCGAGAGCAAATCAATTAGAATGGTGAGCATCGGCGGAGTGGCCATCAGGTGCGGTAGCTACCAGGTTGTTCCGATGCGTTGTTCCCAGGCTTCCCACGTGGCAGGCTGGGGTAAGTACTGACCTGAATCGAACTGGCCGGATATGGCCGGAGCCTTTTTTCCATGATGAAGCTGAATCTCTGTCAGGGCGTCGCCCTTTCTTCTCTGTTGGTCTGCGGAATGTTGCTCTCGGGCGGTTGCGAGACAACCAATTACGACCCGTTGATTGTCAAAGCGAAATTGAAAGAACTGGAAGCCAAGATTGACTCCGCTGGGGGGAGTGCACCATCCGTTACGGCTGAAGTTCCGCCAGACTTGATCGAACGAGTGAAGAAACTCGAAGCAGAGGTCAAGTCGCTGAAAGAACAAAATCAAAAGCTGGAGTCCCAGATTTCCGCTTCGCTGCGGGCGGCTGAAACACAGGCAGCGGAAGCCGTGGCCGCCCTGGGTGGCTTGTTGACCCCTGATTCTCAATCCGGTCGATTCGTGGCGGCCGATTTGACTCAGGCGACTAATCTGAATGAAGCCGTTGCCGGCTTGGCCCGACTTGGCGGGATCACGCAGGTCTCGATCAATGGACCAACTGCCGATGCCCAGACTTTCGAACGTCTGGCTCAACTTCCACAGCTTGAGACTTTAACCGCGGAACAGTCGCCGATGACTGAAGCGGCTTTGGCCAGTTTGGGGAAGTTGCCCAAGTTGAAAATGTTGCAGCTCTTTCGCAGCGATATTTCTGATGAGGGGTTGAAGATCGTCGCTGGCTTTCCCGCTCTGGAGCAATTGCGAATCGGGCAGACTCGAGTTGGTGATGAAGGCGTCGTTGAACTGGCCAAATTGAAAACGCTGCGGGCAATCGACTTGACTGACTGTAATCGAGTCTCGGACCAAGGCTTGGCTGCCTTGGCAACCTTGCCAAACCTGCAGTTCCTTAAAGTCTGGGGCCCGCAAATCACGGACGAAGGACTCAAGTCGGTCGGTCAAATGAAAAAGCTCCGCGTGTTGGGCTTGAATGATACATTGGTCACGGACGCCGGGATCGCCTATCTCAAAGACCTCAAAGAACTTTCTGAGGTGACCTTGTTTCGAACCAAGGTGGGCGATGCGGGAGTTGCCGTGTTGGCCAGCTTGGGAAAGATTGCGAACCTCGATTTGCGGGACACCGCGATTACCGATCAGGCTGTCGCGAGTCTGACCAAGTTGTCGGAGCTGAAGATTCTTGATCTCAGTGAAACTAAGTCACCTGGCGTGACCGATGCGTCTGCCGCATCCTTTGCTCAGCTGAAAAACCTCGAAGACCTGAACCTGTGGAGCACTGCGATCTCGGACGAGACGGTTGCTGCTGTCGCCAAATTGCCCAAACTGAGACGGCTGAATCTCGACAAGACCAAGATTACCGACAAGGCGATTCAGTCGTTGACTGGCAATCCGAATCTCGCCTGGCTGCACATCGGCAGCACCGGGATTGGCGATGCCGTGGTTCCCAGTTTGCTGCAACTTCCCAAGCTGCAGTATCTCAATGTGACCTACACCCAATTGAGCGACGCCAAGTTCTGGGAACTTTATGACGCGCTCACGGCTCGCAAGTGCACGGTTGTCGGACCATAAGCGCTGTTCCGCCTTTCCTGCCTGACCAAGCTCTGCTCTGGCCTTTGGTTCGCTTTCTCAGCCGGACTGAGCGCCAGCCTCCGGTTCAAAAAAACGCTTGCCTGTAAGCACGTGCTGAAGCAGATGCTGCGGCAGAAAGCACCCGTTAGCCGGCGCAAATCCCGGCTGGGGGTTAACTGCGGGGAAACTCCCTGCGGAACAAATATTGCCCGCTGATTCCCG
>Ga0164293_10005434_pt1 | contig 10846 bp, 15 predicted proteins | sample GEODES118metaG_FD_111487 | JGI IMG/M metagenome (GOLD analysis project Ga0164293, IMG submission 111487) | Eutrophic lake water microbial communities from Lake Mendota, Wisconsin, USA - GEODES118 metaG | ecosystem: Environmental > Aquatic > Freshwater > Lake | place: USA: Lake Mendota...
AGCGGTATCGGGCGAGCCAAGGAAAGCTTCATTTTGTGATGGCGACCAGATTGGCGAAAGCTTTTGCGATTGGATGGCTGCAGAAGTATTGCCGACTTACATGGAGCAAAACTACAAGCTAACGACAGAGCAATATCGAAACGGGTATGCAAATGCGAGGCGGTTAATTTGTAGTGTTCAACAAGAAGGAATGGAAAGTTTCGGTGAGCACCCTCCAATGGAAAATAGGATTAACAAAATAATTTTGGTTAATCCAAAAGTAAGGGCTCAAATGGGCTGTCCGCAAAAGCATCCGACAAATGTTTATTGCGACCCAGAAAAACAATTGGATAGTCAAGAGCCACGAAGACCAGCTCTTCCAGAGCCAGTCGAGCCAGCGAGGAGTGTCCGATGAATATTTTAAAATTTTTAATTTTATTTTCTCTAATTATAACGAACTTTGCTTTTGCCAAAAACAATGTTACTAAAAAAACAAGCCGTAAACCTAATCAACTTGAAAACACTGCTATTCAGTTTAAAGTTGTTTATGGCGAAAAGACGACACTTTTCGTCGTCTCGAAGAGCAAAAATGGCGGAGTCGTCGAGTTTTCAAATAACCTTGGAGCAAAAGAAACTAAAACCATTTCTTTTGCTGACTATGATTATCTAAAATCGAAGGTTTCCAGCCTGTCTGGTCCAACAAATCAAAAAGAATTTTGTATGAGAAATTTTATTGAGGTAAAAACCGAAAGCAGAGAATTCCTTGGATGCTTAGGAGCTTTAAACAAGCTAGCCGTAGATATTCAAGAAACTACGAACCTTATTAGTATTCTTTTCTGAGTTAAGATAGTTTTTCTTACAGACCGCCTGTAAGGGCTATTTTGATAATTGAGTCTTAGCCCATTCCGCAACCTTTTGAGCCGTAGCCAAAGAAGCTTCAATCTCTCCAGTTGTAAGTGGCATTTGACCTTCTTCATAGCGTCGAACAGTTGCAAACGGATTCAGTTCAGTTAGCCCGAAACCTTCGGGAGGCATTTTATCGTCAGGCAAAAGAGCCACTAAAATCCCCAAGTCGTGAACGGCAGGAAAACCAATTTGCAAATGAACCAAAACGGCTTTGATATATTTCTCCACAGACTGTTGGACTTAAAAAATGATATTTTCAGGTCTACCAGTTTTCGCTTGAGACAGCTCCACCGCAGATTCCAGATCGCCAGCGGCAATTTTTAAAAGCTCTTTGGCGTATTCCTTTTTATAAATACGTTTTTTAAGATTCGGAGGAGTCATTTTAATTTTTTTCCGTAATGAAAAGCATCAAAGCAAACTCCGCCAAAGTCTTTTCGTTCGTCAAAGGATTCTTTAGTTTTAAAAATCCAATCTACCGCAATGTCAGTGAAGCGAGGGCTGTAAACTTCTTTTTGCAATTGCTTAATAGCAACTTCATTTTTTGCAACGACAACGAAATCTAAATCGGAGTCGTCTGTGAAAACGCCTTCCACCGCTGATCCAAAAAGATAGGCTTCCAAAATTAAATCTTGCGAGGGTATGGAGTTCATGACTTCAACAGCTTTTTTTTGAGCCCATTGATTCATTGCTGGATTTGGAGTCATTTTAATTAAGCCCATTTGACCGCCTCGGTTTTCTTACAGACGTCTGTAAGAAAAACTTGGTGATCCAAGCGCATCAATATCCAAACGATTGCAACCTCTTGGAATCACTCAAATCTGTATCTCAGAAAGGGTCGATTATTCCAAGGAAATAGTCGAAAAGTACCTTTCTGGCAGTTCTGCGTCGGACATCGCGGAACTCTATTCCTGTTCAAAACAGAAGATTCTCTCGGTGTTAAAAAAGAGCAAAGTTAACATGAGACCCGCGCACAGTGTGACAACACGGACGGCAGTGCTGCAACAGAAAGCCAAATCCGGCGCTAGGCCGTTTTATGGGTTCTGTTACTTCGAGGGTGTCCTGACTAAACATCCAACTGAGTTTCCTGTGTTGCTTAAGATCCACCGGATGTGGGCTCAGGGACGCACTATTCATCAGATCAATCAAGAATTGGATAAACAAAAAATCAAATCTCGTGAAGGTAAAAAATGGAGCTGGGCTGCTATTCGAAATATTGTTCAGCGTTTTGAACAGAAAATTTTAATTATCAAAAATGGAGGTCAGTATGAACTTAGATAAACTTTTTGCGTGGGTTGTTGGCTTGGTCCTTGTGTTCGCGGCCAGCGGGCGACTTGATGTTTTGCAGAATTGGATTTGGAAAGCTCAAGCAAAAGTCATTTATGAATCGCGAAGTTCTAATTGGGGCAGTCCAAGATTTTTTTCAACTGATTCCGTTAGCAGTCAGGCAAAGCTCCCTATTAAAAAGTAAATCGCTTTGCGGTCTGAGCTGCATTTTAAGGCGTTTTATTAGTAGAAATTCCTACGATGCGCGGGGCTCCTATGGACTTGGTTGTTGAAGCAGATCTCCTGTTGCGTTATAAACGCCACTTATGTTTGATAAATCCAGGAGTTTCCAAGGCACGCCTCGTACTTATCGGTAATGCGCCCCCATCTGAAGCCCGAGCCCTTGAGTGATTTCCTATTGAGAGACGGGCAATGGGTCGAAAGCCAATAGCTGAAAGACAATCACCTTACATAGTAGCAGAGCAGCTACTTTCAAGTCGCTATAAAGGCGCTGATGTAGCATTTGTAGCGGGAAGTTTTCGTCGAGGTGAAGCAACGGAAAGCTCTGATATTGATCTCGTTGTTATTTTTCCGAAACTAGAAAAAGCTTACCGTGAATCCTTTATTTATAACGATTGGCCTATTGAAGCATTTGTTCATGATCCAGAGACGCTCAACTACTTTTTTTGGGAAGTTGATGCCAAAGACGGAACGCCATCACTGCCGTATATGGTAGTGGAAGGACAACCAATCCCAGAATCACATCCGCTGGTCTACAGTCTTAAATCTCTTGCTGATCGTGTCCTCGATTCTGGACCCCCCCTATTTTCCGAAGATCAACTTCGTAATGCACGATATGGCATCGGCGATCTGCTCGATGATTTAAAAAGTCCACGTAACACCTTCGAAGAAAAAACCATCGTTGCTAAACTTCATGAGCAGCTTGGCGATTTTTGGTTTCGCGCTCAAGGCCGGTGGTCAGCTTCTGGAAAACATATCCCTCGTCGGATGTCGAAACTAGATGAAATGTTTGGTGAGAAGTGGGCGGCCGCCTTCAGTTCTGCTTTTGCAGGACAATCAAGTAATCTCATTCAGTTGACGGAAGATATTTTAAATCAATATGGTGGTGTTTTATTTGATGGCTATCACCGTGATGCTCCTGCCGATTGGCGAAAGCCTTTATTAGCTCCTAAAAATATTGAATCAGATTTTAGTCTAACCCCACTTCCGAGTGGTTTGATGGAAACGGAAAGTATTTTTGACCACAAAGAGCTAGGAAAAATTGAAGTTCGTCTGGCTCGCTTGAGCGACGTTTCAAATTTGCGAAAGCTTTTAAATTCTGCGTACAAGCGTCTTGCAGGTATGGGACTGAATTTTAATGCGACTTTTCAAGATGATGAGCTAACGGCTGATGGAATTTTAGAGGGGCGTACTTTTGTTTTAGATTTGAATGGCAAACTTGCTGGCACCATGAAACTTCGAAACCGGAATGTGATTGATGATCGACCGTGTTTGTACGTTGGGCGATTTGCTGTTGAACCAGAATTACAAGGCCAGGGACTTGGTCTTTACCTCTTAAAGTTAGTTGAGAAATTAGCCAAACGTGAGGGTTGTTCTTGCCTTCAGCTAGATACAGCTCAACCAGCAGAACACTTGCTCAAATTCTATCAAGACTACGGATTTAAAGTGGTGAAGCCAACTTACTACGAAGGGAAAACTTACTGTTCCTGGATTCTGGAGAAGCCATTATGATGAATCTGCAATCGCTTGATTATAAGTTCGCCATTCAAGAATATGGATTTTAAGAAATGATTTACTCTCCAACTTATTATTACGAGCATCGAAAAGAACTGATCTATGAAATCATCAGAGACTACAGCTTTGCGACAATAATCAGTCAAACTTCGGACGGCCCGATTGTCAGTCATCTTCCGCTTCTGTTGGAAACTACGAATGAAAAAGAAATATTCCTTCTTGGTCACTGTGCTAAAGCGAATCCTCACTGGAAACAATTTGTCGATGGACAGAAACTCACTGCTATCTTCCACGGGCCGCATTCGTATATTTCACCTGCCTGGTACGAACCAAAGCCTGACAATGTACCAACGTGGAATTACGCTACTGTTCATACCCAAGGGATTGCTTCAGTTATTTCTGCGCCCGAAAAAGCCTTCGAAATACTGAGGCATACCGTTCAACATTTTGAAAACAAATACTCCACTGGTTGGAGTTTGCCAGAAGTACCTAACAAGGAACTGAGTCAGCTCCTTCATCAGATTGTTGCCTTTAAGATTGAAGTCAAAGATATCCAAGCGAAATTCAAGTTAAGCCAAAAACAGAATGCTACAGATCGCAACAATGTCGTTGAAAATCTTTCGAAAATGAATGAGTCCCAACGAGACGTCGCAAAACTCATGTATGATGTTCTTGAGTCTGGAGTCGAATGAGGCAACTTCAATCAAATCCACACTATCTCCCTGAGATCAAAGATCGAGACCATTATAAAATATTATTTCAAGAAAACCATCATTGGGAGAATGCTGTAAAGCATCTCGTAAAAAAGTATAATCTCAGTGGTGTCGTCAAACGCGGAGTACTGGGTAGCCATATTGTCTATCGAGTCGGTGATACGTGGATTAAATTAATGGCTCCTCTATTCAGTCAAGACATGGCTTTCGAAATAAGTGGTCTTCGCGTAGTTGATGGGAAATTGTCGGTCAAATCTCCGAAAGTAGTAGCCGAAGGAAATTTAGAAGGCTGGCCTTACGTTATACTGAGCCACATCGAAGGAAACCCTATCCGGGATGTTTGGTCTCAATTTGACTTGAACCAAAAAACTGTGCTCGCTGGGCAGATTGCCAAAGTTACAAAAGAGATCAGTACTTGTAAAGTTGATAAAGTTATTGAGCAGCGATTTGTATGGAATGATTTTATTCTTAAACAGTATGAGTTTTGCAAAGAGCAGCAAAGAAAAAAACAACTTCCAGAATCTTGGTTAGATCACGTCAATTCATTTTTGCAATCGTTTAGAATAGATGAATTTCAAACTCAGTCAGAAGTTTTCTTACATGCGGATTTAACATTTGATCATTTTCTTGTCACAAATGGAGATCAACCTCGAATTTCTGGCATCATTGACATGGCGGACTGCCAAGTTGGTCACTTCGAGTACGAGTTGGTTGCGCCTGCTGTGTTCATTTTCAAAGGGAATAGGACTTTGCTTAGGCATTATCTGATGAACTGCGGCTTTTCTGAAGACCAATTGAACCAGAAATTCTCAAAGAAGCTTTTGGCTTGGTCAATTCTGCATCGCTATTTCAGCCTAGTGAGTTATTTCAAAGAAGAAATGAATGAGTGCACTCCAGGAGATTTCTCAACTCTTGCAGAAAAAGTGTTTCCATTGGAAAAAGATTGGAGATCTTAATGGCGAGTGGATTTAAGGAACACTCTATGATGTTTCCACTGGCTTGCGATTCTATTATTTTCGATTTGGATGGTACATTATGGGATGCTTCTGGTTCAACCGCGGTGGGTTGGGGGCGCGTAGCGAGAAGTTTAAATCTTACGATCTCAATTACATCGGACTCGATACGCTCTGTCTCGGGTCTTCCTTTCAATGAGTGCGTCGAAACTTTGTTCCCAGGATTATCTGAAAAACATCCCACTTTAGGAAATCATCTCGATTTGGCTGAGAAGGAAGAAGTTCTTAAATCAGGAGGCGAACTCTATCCTGGTGTCGCGAGTTTGATTCCAAAGCTCAAAGAAAAATACCGTCTCTTTATCGTAAGCAACTGCCAGGAATGGTATCTCAAATCTTTTTTGGAACATTCAAAGCTTCAGCCCTATATTGAAGACGTACTTTGCTATGGCCAAACAAACTTAAGCAAATCCGAAAATATCCAAGAACTTGTTCGTCGAAACCAACTTCGAAAACCCATCTATGTTGGTGACACAGAATGGGACCAGCACGCTGCGTTTTTTGCCGGAGTTAAGTTTATCTTTGCTCGCTATGGATTTGGCTCAATCAATACCAAGCGCTGTCCAAATGTGAATTCATTTCCTGAATTGTCAGAATTTATGATGGCTCCGCAAACAGAGCTTCCACGTATCGAAATTAAAAAACTAATGAGTTCTCACTTTGATGAGGCTCAGCGTTTTTATAGATCCGTTGATTACGCACAAAAGCTTGATCCCGAAAATTTCTATTACGGAGCTTTCCATAATAATGAAATGATCGGGATTGTTCGTTTAGCATTCGAGAATGGAGTCTGGGTCTTACGAGGAATGCAAATTCGTGCAGCCTATCAGTTTCTGGGAATTGGCACTCGCCTCATTAAGGCTCTCGAAGCGGATATTCCGTCGAAGGACTGTTTCTGCTTGCCGTACAAATGGCTTGATAAATTTTATGGGCAAATTGGATTTAGAACGATTCCACATGAAGCAGCTCCAGCATTCCTTCTCAAACGACTAGCGGAGTATCAAAGTCCAGATTTTATTTTGATGAAACGTTCGGTGCCGTCTTGAAACTAATTTCAGTGCCCGGAGGGAATTTAGCAACATGGTCTGAAGGCAAGGGTTGTCCGGTTATTTTTCTCCACGGTGGTCCCGGAGACACTCATCAATATATGAAACGAATGGCTGCGCCGCTATTCGACAAATATCAATGTATCTTTTTCGATCAGCGTGGCACCGGACTTTCTGAAATTAAAAATCGCGAGCCCAGTCAGTTTCGTCTGGAACTGATGCTCGAAGATCTTCTTGCGGTCAAGAATGCTTACACCTCTGAACCAGCTCTTTTGGTGGGCCATTCTTGGGGAGCAATGTACGGTCTTTTTGCGTGCATGCATACTCCGGAGCACTTCGAGCAAGCTGCACTTCTGAATATGGGGCCACTTGATACGGAAGCTGGTGTGAAAACGTCTGAAAACTTATTGTCTGCCTTGACTGGAGATGAGCGTGAGATTTGGGCGCAGCTTCGGAAACGAAGAAATATCGCTAGAGATGCTGGCAATTCAGATGAGGTTATGGAGTGCGATCGCCTCATGATGAAGCTGAGAGTAAAATCATGGATATTTGATCCAAATATACATGAGGCTTTCCTGAATGATTATTTTCTAGATCCGCCACCAGACCGAGAAGTGAATAAGTGGGTTTGGGAATCTCAGGAAGATTGGTTTTCATGGCACCGCGTGAAAGATGCAACGATGCCGGTCTGGCTTTGCGTCGGAGAAAGCGATTCGGTCCCTGTTTCTCAGGCCCGTCGTCTTAATGACTTGCTACCGAACTCGACTTTATCAATATTTGAAAAATGCGGTCACATTCCTTGGATGGAGCATCCATCCAGATTCTATTCGGAGCTTCAAGAGTTTCTAATTGCGGGGTCCGAATGAATAGACCTTCAAGAATTAACGTAATAGGCACCAGCGGCACAGGAAAATCAACTTTTGCACGTAAGCTCTCAAAGAGGCTTGGGTATCCTTACATTGAGATGGACAAAGTCTTTTGGGGACCGAACTGGCATTGGCCGTCTGATGAAGTGTTTTTTGGGAACCTTTGCAAAGCACTCAGCGCAGATCAATGGGTACTCGATGGAAACTATACCCGAACAATTCCAATCAAGTGGGAAAGAATCGAGATGGTCGTGTGGCTCGACTACTCATTCCCACTTACTCTTTTTCAAGCTGTAAAGCGCGCACTTAAAAGATCCATGACTCGAGAAGAGCTATGGGAAGGAACTGGCAATCGTGAGTCGTTCAGCAAAAGTTTTTTCAGCAAGGACTCAATTATTCTGTGGACCATCAAAACTCATGGCTCTGTTAGACAGAAATATGAATCCTACATGCAGGACCCGAATTACTCGCATATTAAATTTGTTCGACTGAAGAGTCACCGCGAGGCCGACAATTTTCTGAGTCAATTTCAAACTCAGTCTACTCAGATCCGGATCGCTACGGAAGAAGATGTTCCCGGAATTCGAAAGGTCATCCGTTCTTCCATTGAGGGCCTCGCCGACAAGGACTATTCAGACGAGATCATTCAAAATTGGGGGGCAGATACCCCTAAAGCTCAAGAAAAACAAAGGTTGGCTATTCGCGAAGGGGCAGAACTGACCTGGGTCGCTGTTCGGGATGGTAAAATTGTAGGATTCTCCGCGTTTTCACCTCAGACACAAGAGCTGCGAGCAGTTTATGTGGCAGCCGAAGTGGCTCGCCAAGGACTTGGCACAAAGTTACTCAAGAGCATCGAGAAAAACGCTCGCGAGGTAGGACTGTCATCATTAAAAATGCATAGTTCCATTACAGCGGCACCGTTTTATAAACATCATGGTTATTCAATTTTAAGTGAAGTCATTCATACCCTCAATACTGGTGCAAAGATGACAGCAATCGAGATGAAGAAGGAGTTTTTGTGATTTCTAAAGTCTTCTTAGCCTTGATGCTCGGCAGTCTCGCCCAGGCGAAAGAAATTGCCCTGACTTTTGACGATGCACCAGTTGGATCAACTCTTCACTTTGATTCTCTAGTTCGCACTGAAACACTTATCAAAAAACTGATGGAACTCAAAGTTCCACAAGTGATGGTCTTTGCAAACCCATGCAAAGGGGCTGATCCGGTATTAACAATATCTCAACTTAAAAAGTATCGAGATGCTGGTCACATTATTGGAAATCATACCTGTTCACATCCACGTTTAGATAATGTGGGATTCGATGCTTTTTCTCATGATGCTAAAAAAGCTGATGATTTGCTACGATCTTTATTTAGTGGACAAAAGTATTTTCGCTTTCCATTTTTAAACGAAGGAAAAAAGGCGAAAACACAAAGGCAAATGCGTACGTGGCTCGAAAAACATAACTACAGAAACGCATATGTCTCTGTCGATAACGACGATACTATTTTAACAGATAAAATCAATTCGGCAAAGCGACTCGGAAAAAAGATTGATTACAAGGCTATTGAACCTCTATTCGTAAAGCACATTTTGACGTCGGCAGAGTTCTATAATGATCTCGCTCATAAACATCTTGGCTACTCACCAAAGCATGTTCTTCTGCTTCACGAAATTGACGGCACAGTTTTGTTTTTGGAAAGTATCGTAACGGCCCTCAGAGAAAATGGCTGGAAGATTATTAGTGCTGAAGAGGCTTACACTGACCCACTCTACTTAAAAAATCCGACGAGTACTGATAGCGGCAATGGAATTTTAGCTCAGATTGCTCACGAGAAAACAGGACAAAAGATAAGCAAAGATTATTACACTTGGGACAAGCTCTCGCGTGATTTAAATAAAGCACTGGGACTTGATACCTTACCGGACAATCAGAATTGAAAATATTGAGTTAATTATGGAAATTAAATTTACTAAAATTGAAAAATTTAATGCAGCAGAATTGGCAGTTTGGCTTTCAAGCGATTCATGGCCTTATTTTCTTGGAAGCACCCCAACGAAGGATGAAGTCCTTAAAAGAATTGAAGATGGAGATTTCTTCGGAGATGGAGAACTCAATTTTTGGATTCTAGACAAACAAGAAAAACCAATGGGCTTAATTGAAATCTATCAATTGGACGATTTGGCTCCTATGTTTTCCATCCGACTTAAATCAGATATGCGAGGCAAGGGAATTGGTATACCTGTTCTGGAATGGCTCACTCGCTATATTTTTGAAAACTACCCAGATAAAAGAAGAATTGAAGGTCAAACTCGTGAAGACAATGTCCCAATGAGAAAATTGTTCAACAAGTGCGGATATGTAAAAGAGGCGTACTATCGAATGGCATCACCAACAGAAAATGGTGAGAGAGTTGCCTCTATAGCATATGGGATTCTTCGTGAGGATTGGCTAACTGGACAGGTTACACCAGTGAATTGGAAAACTGACTCATTCTTTGATGGTGATGTGTCGTGAAAAAAGCAACCGGACAAGAACGCCGAGACCGTATTGAATTGGATTAAGGAGACAAAATGATCACTGGAATTCAGGATATTTACTACAGCGTAACTGACAAAGAAAAAGCGAAGCGATTCTACACTGAAGTTCTTGGTATGACTGTTTTGTTCGAACATGACCACTGGATTGCTCTTGATTGTCATGGCTTAAAAATTGGTCTTCACCCTGAGGCTGGACCGATTCCTCTGACTCCGCGAGATTCTCATGGTGCTCATGCAGGTGCGACTTTGACTTTGAAATCAAATAACGTTCCCGAAGATCGAAAACGAATCGAATTATTTGGGTGCAAAATACTAGGTGAAGCAGATCAGCCTTGGGGCCACATGCTTGTATTTGAAGATCCCGATGGCAATGTTCTGAAACTTATGAATCCAAAGTAGGGGTGGTCATGGCAGACTTTTTAATTAAGCAATTCGTTTCAAAGTCTGGAGCGAATGTTTTCATTCGCTCCGCGCGAGAAGCAGATGCTAGTAATATTCTTTCGTTGGAGAAATCTGTCATTGATGAAGAAATCTTTCAACTTACTTCATCAGTCGAATTTCAAATGACTGTTGAAGACGAAGAAAAATGGATTCGTAGCCATTTTGAAAATCCGAATCATCTGCTGCTTGTTGCCACTTTGAATAGTGAAGTCATAGGAATGTTAGATTTTTCAAGTGGCCGCCGCCAAAGAATTTCTCATACGGGCGAGTTCGGAATGTCAGTTGCAAAAGATTTTCGGGGACAACGTGTCGGCTCTTTTTTACTCAG
>Ga0164293_10005435_pt1 | contig 10845 bp, 12 predicted proteins | sample GEODES118metaG_FD_111487 | JGI IMG/M metagenome (GOLD analysis project Ga0164293, IMG submission 111487) | Eutrophic lake water microbial communities from Lake Mendota, Wisconsin, USA - GEODES118 metaG | ecosystem: Environmental > Aquatic > Freshwater > Lake | place: USA: Lake Mendota...
TGGGGGCGCTGCTCGTACCGGTCTGTTGGGGGAGGGAGAAGCTGGGGGCGCTGCTCGTACCGGTCTGTTGGAAGGGGGTAGCCTGGGCTGCTGGGAGAAGCTGGGGGCGCTGCTCGTCTCGATCTGGGGGGGGAGGGGGAATGGTGCAATGCTCACCAAGGGTATAAAAAAACTTTGACCAGCTCTCTTGCATTAGTTGCTCTGCAATTCTACTGCCCACCAAAAAAAATCTTTCCAGGTTTTTTTGTAACATATAAAATTTTTCAACTTTTTTCTCTCAGCACAAGTGTCCCTATTCAGAAAAAAAACATATGTTTTTTTTCCTTCCCAACAAGTGAAGTGAAACATCATAACTATCAGCAGGACTTGGGAGTTTTTTTATGCCAATGCCCATCTGAATGGCACAAGTTTTAATAGGGTCTTAACCCTTTCTTAGTCATCAGAGGGGATATTCAACCTTTACAATATTCAGTCTCAAAATTGTCTTAGGCTAACTGTACCTGATTACCTTACAACCTTCTAACTTTTTTTGATCTGAAAAATAAACCAAGTCCATTTATCCTTCTGCCCTCTTCAAAAAACTATGCTGCTGATTGAACTTGAAAGTGAATCAGCTAGCTGCTGCTGCTGCATTGGGTTCAACCCAGGCTGAATGGCACAAGTTTTAATAGGGTCTTAACCCTTTCTTAGTCATCAGAGGGTATATTCAACCTTTACAATATTCAGTCTCAAAATTGTCTTAGGCTAACTGTACCTGATTACCTTACAGCCTTCTAACTTTTTTTGATCTGAAAAATAAACCAAGTCCATTTATCCTTCGGCCCTCTTCAAAAAACTATGCTGCTGAACTTGAAAGTGAATCAGCTAGCTGCTGCTGCTGCATTGGGTTCAACCCAGCAAGTACACATTTATAAAAAAAGTTTGACATCATAAAGCAGCTGGCTTTTTTTTGTACCTTACTAAAGGTGGTCAGCTTAACCAAAGCATACCATCTCTGAAGTCATAATACAGTATTCATTTCTAACCAGGGTTATTTCCCAGGATCATTATGGCATCCATCGAATTTTGTCCACCAGCTCCTTTGTTTACTTCTGGAACTACACTTGACTGTAAAATGTTCCGACAGTCAATGTTTGGTTTTCCATCTGATCGCCACGCCTACTTTTTAAGATGTTGCCTGAATCCCATGAGGTACCATATTTAACTTTTTTAAATATTTTTTTTTCAACTTTTTTTTCCTCTATCACAGTGGTCATGTCATAATTTTTATGTTCAGCCAGGGGAGGCTGCCCTATCAAATTAAAAATTTTGTAAAATATATCAGGTTAGCTATCAGTTTTCTTTTTTCTATGTTAGACATATAAATATAGATTATCTACTCACCTTTTTTTCTAGGGACATTGACTCCAAGTTGTTAACAGCTGAACCAGGCCCCATAGGTTTATATCAGCATGTTATTAATCTAAATAATTACCTAATATATTTTTTGTTTTCTTTCAGTTGTTTCCCGAAATTACGGGGTCAATGGGGCTGATCCCAAAAAAATTGACACAAAAAGTATCATTTTCGATTTTGATATTTTTCAACAAATGACAGACCCAGCCTTTATTACAAATCTCAAGGATAAAACAGAAAATTTTTTACAAAAACTTGTTGAACACAGAGAAACAGGTAAAAACACTTATGAATCACCCTTGGATCCAGTCTCATTACATATTCTTTGTAGACATGTCAACCAGCACAGCTCGTTGTGAGAATACTTCTTCCACTGTTGCCGTCATTCACACTTGTGACAGTAATATTAAAATACTACTTACTTTGGAGGTTAGAAATTTAAGAAACCTAAAGGTTTAGGAAATTTTTAATAACTTTTTTGTATCTGCAGCACTACAGCCTTTCAGAACTTGGTATTAACAAAAAAACAGAAGATGAAAGGTACTCTATACGTTTTAATTAAACCAAATAATAATAATAATAATAATTATACCTAAATTTACATTCTTTTCTTTTTAGCCTTGATAATGTGGGACTTAAATTCAAGTACCAGTTCGAAGATATTGCCTGCAATGCAAAGACTTTCAAAAACAGCGAAGACAACGAACCCATGCCGAAGAAATTAAAACTTAACGACAGCAAAAGAACATCTATTCTCGAATACTCCTCAGTCCAACTGCCTGTTGCCCCTTTCATTGATTATCTTGAAAATTATTCACAGGCTTTTGTGTCTCAGTGTCTGAGGTATAACAACCCTGAAGAAACAAATTAATATATTTATACATGAATTTCAGACCAAATAATGCAACATAGAACCCTTAATGAAGTACTTCCATTGAGTCAGATTGTTTACGTAATAGGTAAGGTGCCTCATGTGACTCACGTAATGCATAATTAATCTTTTAAAATTATTTTTTTAAGCTGAATCAGGCAGTGGAAAATCAACATTTATAAAACAACTAATCACTGAATGCCACACTGGTATACTTTAAGTTTTTTTTTAAAACTTAAACCTGGTTACTAACTCACATCTTTTTTCCTTAGGTATTTCTATATACGTTCAAACGGCAGAACCAACAGATTTTGAGAACATTTCAAGAATTTCATTTCTTCCTGATAATTTCACAGTTGACGAAGATAACTTTTCAACTATCCCAGAAAATTCACTCGTTGTTCTAGACGATTTTGCCTTTAAATTAGCCAATAATAAACAGGCTAAAGTAAACTTTCTCCGAGTTGTAAACTACATATTACGACATAAAAAAATTGTATTGATCCTCGTTATACACAATTTGTTCAGCAACAGTTTATCAAATGAAATTTTGTGTGCTCATCATGTTTTTCTTTCCTATTCAAATCTAGGATACCTTATTATGAGGTGAGACTATTTTCATATATTTTTGTTAAACATTAATTACACCCTTTTTATCTTTTTCAGAAAAATATTTATGAGACTTGGTGGTCCTGAAGTTCTAGATTTCTTCCAAAGTGTTCCAAAAGCTAACTATCACTTTGCTTATATAAATTCAGCACGAAACTATATCATAAATCGAGTTGAAAATCTATTTAACGATACTCGGCAAGCTATTATGTTTGCTAATAAACAAACTTTTTTAATCCATGATGCTGAGCAAGATTGTTCTCGAACACTGGAACCCACTGAAGACAAAACTAATACAGCTGTCTCAGAATTTATTCAGTCCACCTATCCAAAGCAGAAATATCTTAAAATTGTGGCTACCATTTTAGAAAAAAATAATCTTGTAAATCATGATCTTTTCTTTTTAAATTTTACAGATATTCATTTAGCTGATTTTTGTTCCTTTATCAATAACAAATTTGATAAGAAAGAAAATATTCGCCTGATAAAATTGTGCAAATTTATACAATCCCAAAAGATTCGGTTTCCAAATGTTTGCATTAAGAATTCCAAAGCGAAAAAATACTTGTGTTAATTCTTTTAGATTAAATAATGACATCAAATGACATTCTAATTCAATGTCAGTCTGAAGTGAGTTATATTTTTGTTATTAATTCACATTCTCTAACCCCTAAAAAATGTTCCATTTTTTTAGAAGAATATTTTTCAATGTAGTCTTGATCATCATTTTCGAAACATCAGATGCAAGAAAAATGATCTGAGCCTTAGATATGTCTCCAATCAAATTTATAGTCCTCCATTTGGTACGTTCTTTCTTTAAATTCCCATCATATTTCATTGTGTCACCCTCTCTTTTTTTCTAGAACCTTTTACAATCTGGTTCAAACCAACAAATTATCTAGGTTAGTAAAGATTTTTTCAAATTTACCTATTTTTTTAAGCGTCAATTATCCTAGACATTTTCTGCTTGAATGAGGGACAGACTGCTATCAAAAATCCTTTCACCATGCTCAACACAAGTTTTATTAAAGCTATCAATGGTAAAGCCAACAGCTTTTTAAGTGACACGGAACCAGTTCAAAACCCCGACGATGAACAGAAAGTTGACCATTATTTAAAAGTTACTTTACTTCCGCATCAAATCATTATCTTTCCGAAAACCATATTTGACAACATGGATCGCGAAATCCTTTTGAAAATGCGATACTATGATGACCCTGAACTAAGGTAACAACAGAAATTAATTTTTTTGTTAAATTATAAAAATATTACAATTCTATCTTTTTAGACAACTTATAAAAAGCATGGTGGCTAAAAATATTATAACCGAAATTCATACAAATTCAGCAGGACAGGTAGTATGATGTGTACATATTAAAAAAGTCATCGATAAAAAAATCACCCTCCTTTTTTTATCCTAGAAAAAACGTTATGACCAGTCTACACAGGATGATGTTCTTCTAAATTGGATGAATCCTGAAATAGAGCTGTGTAAGTTAAAAACACAAAACCTAATTTTATACAATGTCTTTAATCATTTATTTTTCAGTTGGTATTGGCTGGGAACCTGAAGACCAAACAACCCTTATCGGTCAAGAAGATATTCAGCTTGACCAGTGCCAATTCGACTTAACTTTCACTTTTGACAAAGATCACACTAATGAAATGTTTACTCAGCAATTAGTTCCTACAAGTCGTCTTAAAAGTTTTCTTTGCTACCTTCTGAGTGAAAATATCACCAAATTATATTGGCAACAGTTTGACTGCGCCATGTCATTTCCGCAATGTCACTACGACTGGAGCGTGACAAGCGACAATAATGCTATGGTAATATGTCAACTAATACTGAAATAAATATTTTTTACATAAATGTTCTTTTCCTTAGAATGACGAATTTGCCAGTGCTTTAGAGAATGAACTGATGAACATCTACCAAAAATCATGGATCACCAAATACTTCAATGTTGAAACAAAGTCTGAAAGAGGGGTTGTTTTTTTCTTCGATAATTCTGCTGCCAAAAACAACTTTCAGTGTTACAGATTCGAAATTGTTCTTAAAATACCAGAAATCACCAAACTCTATTTTAAACCTGAAACCTTTTGGACGGCCAATATGAACAAATGGATTACAGTTGATACTTTAAGTGATATTTTAAATGCTACTCCGAGTAATAATGCTCCAGGAACTAGACCGGTCTCATACGATCCTCCATATCTTCTCATTTTTAAAATACAAGGAGTAGCCTCGAACTATTTGTCCTTTACTGATTTTAAAAAGCCCAATTCTGAATCCACCATTCTGGCTATGCTACGATATGATGAAGATAAATTAATGTTAAAAGATGAATGTACCACAGAAATCATTTTACCCTATAAAGGAGACCTTTGTCTTAATGAAGTATTGGAATTCAAATTATATGACTCCAAAAACAAATTAGTTCGAGTGTCAGATAAATCACAACTCTTTATTTTACTAACTATACTCTGAACCTTGCAGAAAACAATGGTTGTCAAACAACAAGAAGCTACTGAAACACTGATGTACACTTTTGATTATCCCATGCTTACAGAAAGTGGTCAAGTCAAAATAACTGATGAATGTATTACATTACAGTTTCCAGAAAAACCCACAGTCTATGTCAAAGATTCTGTGAAAATTCCAAAGAATGTAACTTTGTTTATTGAAAATAGTCATTGTCTTTCACTTGATTGGATACCTGTGCATACATGGACAGATTATTTTCGTGTCAAAGACATGATTGAAAAATGTCTTCAATCCTATTGTAATTTAACGGGTAATACCTGTTTTACACCCCATACTTTTGTTAATTCTTCAGGATATCATGAATCAATCACTACCAACTTTTCAACCGACAACTTTTCCCTCAGTTGTTTTGAACATCTAACTGATACTTGTATTCAATTGTCTGTAGCTGAGGAAATAAATGATGACAAAGAAACACCTCTTCATTTCCAACTGTGTATTGGAAAACATATTGTTTTCTCCACCGAACGAGATCTACATTGTGTAACCAACGCGTCAAATGTTCATTTTATTGTCCAATTTATTCTTTTCAAACTATTAAACATATCAATATTGTAATTTCAGAATATGTACTCCTATAATCTAAGCACCTTTGTACCTCAATTGCGAGAAATTGTGTCAGAAGCGCACAAACATCTAGGTAAATTATCTTATATTTGTTTTTTCTTTGATACAAATGAAAAAATATATATATATTTTTTGTCTAGATCAATGTCATACATGTGACATAAATGGTGGTCCTGCTAAAGAATCCATAGACCATAAGTATGTTAACTTTATAGAGAATGAACTTCTGCCAGAGCTAAACTTATTGGCCACCAAATATGCTTCTTGGTGGACATTCAAACCATCTTCCCTTTTAAAATCGTACCTCAATGATCGTGAAATTGTCCTGGATGAATATTTCTGTCTGGATGAATTACAAGAACAAGTTGAGCATGTGCTTAGAAATGGTGCTCAATACTATAACAGCGATGTCATTTTGCTGATGGATGAAGAACAACAGAAAGTATTTGATGCCTGGTGTATTTACGTACCAGATATTATAAAGGATAATCTTATGGATCATGTAGTTGCTGCTCCAGATAAAATATCCAAAGTTCTGCAAAATAAACATATGACTGAAAATTTCTACATAGACTCACCCATGGACATCATTTATCAAGACCCATCCTCGGTGTTCTGGCTGCCTCCTTTAATCGATTTTGCTATAAACAAGTCTACTGGTAATGTGTACTCCTGGAACCGATTAATATTTATGTTCACAGAATTCTGTCTTAATAACAATGACTACTTTACCCGCTACAGCGACACCATCATATGCATCAATGAAAATACATGTTTGACTTCACTTTTTGGTTTCAAATATTTTCACCTCTCACAAATTGAAACTATATTGAAAAAAGTAACAAAATTTCTCGGAAGAAAAAACGGTATAATTCAAAACTGTCACTTTATAAAAAATAATCCTATATTTAGTGCATCATTAACTAAAATTCATCCTAATGTATTTACGTTTATCGACGAAGTTATCATTAGCAATAATAGTCTGATGCCTACGTTTTCGTCTAGATTATATATTTAATGTATTTTTCAGAATTATAATGATCAACGACTACTGTCACTGTCTCCAAAATAACAACAGTATTCCAGTGTATAATCCAAGATGGATCTGTCTCATGCCTAATAAAATTAATGAAATTATGATTGGACCTCTGGGTCCTCTTGAAGCGGATTGTTTTCTGGAAGTGAAAGAGTCCCCCACAAACCCATTTCGAATTGTAAACAAATATGTTTATCCAAACTTTCTTACTCACATGATCACATTGTCTTTGATTACACCAACAGTCTACATTATCAAACCAGGTGACCTACTGGCGTCATTGGAGCTCATCACCTCAGAGAGATACCTCAAAGAAATCAATGGTAAAGCAAATTTTTTATGGTATGCCTTTGTTTGAGATATGTTCTACTTTTTATCTTTCTATTTTAGATATCTATTACTCAGACTCTGAAGAAGAAGAAGAAGAAGAAGCAAAAGAAAAAGAAGAAGAAAAAGAAGAAGAAAAAGAAGAAAATTCTTTTTGATAAAAACAAATATACGCTTAGCCACCTGACAAAAAGGTCTTCTTTATTGTAAAGTTCTCTTCCCCCTCCTATCGGTTTTCGATCCCCCCCTTCCCCCTTCAATCTTTCCGTTTACCTCTTTCTACATATTGTCATAATCTTTGAAATCTTTCAGATAAAATATGTCTTGCTCTGCCTGCCTTGAAAATCCAATAAAATTTTTGGCTACCTCAGCACATCACCTCATATGTCAAAAAAATCTTCCCGCTGTGTACGATGACGAATTTTTGGGTAATACTTCCCACTAACTTATTATTATCATAATTATTATCATAATTATTATCATTATTATTATTATTATTATTATTATTATTATTATTATTACTGTTATTATTATTATTATTATTATTATTATTATTATTATTTATATTTCAGATGCTTTGCTTCATTACATTTGGAGGATCAACCGAAACTTTTTTCCTGATTTTCAAGACCTGGTAGAAAAACTTCAGATAACATCCAGAGAAATTCGCAATAAAAAAATAGATATAGGACATATTCTGAAATTTATAACATGGACTCTTAATATCAATATAAATCTTGTCAAGATAATTTATCGTCCTACTCAGAAAAGTGGTCACAAACCATTCTGCTTCTCCTACAGCTTTCAAAACACCTTGGTTAAAATTTTAAGAACACCCAATCGATTTAAACCTATTCATGTTATTAACTACAAAAAGAAATACTACATTTTAAATGAACCCCCTGTCATTTTTCCTCTTCTTCTGAAAAGAGTGAATCCTCAAGAAAAACTAACATACAACACAATTTCAGTTCGAGCTGATCAAATATTAGATATAGTAAAAAGGAAAACAGATCATTTATCTTTTCCTTTCACAATCAATATTTATACTTCATACGCCTCAATAGAAAAAACCTCCAAAGAAATTGGAAATAACATGATTGGACAATTCTTAGCGGACAATACTACAGAAGTGTTTCATGTGTTTCTTACACCAGACCCTGAAAAAAGTAATCTAATCAGAATAAATGCTCTCGAAACTGTAAAAGGGTCAGTTAAATTTGACAAACACAACTTATTTGCAAACACTCTTATAACTGAAGGAAACAAGACTGTATTCAGTACAAAACCCAAAGAAGTTCTTTTAAATCAAAAATCGTGTATTTGTGATCATAATGAAACTCAACAATTTTCTCCGTCTCAACGATACCGTAATTTAGGTATTTTTACATCATTTATTGCAATAAAAAGAACTAAATTGTTTATCCTCCACTCAATGTTTAGTGACTGGTCAAAGCCTTAAATTTTTTCTGTATGAGAATTTAGGTATGTTTTCATAATGAATAATAATAATATTATGTTTTTCTAAAATACTGATATAACTTTCTTAACTACTGATAACTTTACAATTTCACTTTCATAACTTTGTTTAGAAAGTCTTGGTATGATAGACGAATCACTTAAAAAAAGGCTTAAAATTTGCAGTGAAATATCATTTCTAAGGTAAGATCCTCCTATTTTATCATTGCAATGTCTGTATCATGTTACCTACCTTTTTCAGTTATGACACAGAAGCTTTAAATAAACAACTGCTACAGACAGAAGCTGAAGATCAACTTTTCATCAACACCTTTCGAGATACCGATCATAAAAAAATTACATTGGGTGTTCAACAACTGTATATTATTGGTAACACTTATAAATTTTTTCAAATTTTTTTCAATTTTTTTTCAAATTTTTTTTCTCAAATTTTTTTCAATATTTCAGGACTCTATGACTCAATTCCAGTTCAGGAAACCCTAAATATTTTGAAAGTAAATCTTCCTGGGATACTATTTACAAAACTGAAAAAATATGTTACGAATGAGTGCGATAATGTAAGATCACACATAGACTGGAATTTTTTTCATCACAAACTTGAAAAATTAAATCTCGATGTATGTGCCAATCAGCTAATAAAATTACTTGAGAAACCTACTATCACTGAAGATCAAGTCAAAACCTTTCATATTTCAACTAACAAAACAAGTAACCTCCATACTGAACCCACGTCCAAAAACACATCAAAAATGATCTATCAGTTTCTCATGTCTATATATCAACGAAACATTATCGCATCATTAGTCAAATACATTCTACTTAAAGACATTTTACAAAAATTAAGTACATCTCAATTAACTGACACTCACAAAGGCGTGTTTAGTTCCATCAAGAACCGTCTCCAGGAAATTATTTTTGAATGTGTGTTAACAGCTTTTAATGGTTCAAACTATGATAACTATCTAATTTGCAACAACTTAGTTATAATTCTTACAAACTTAAATGAAAAGATTCACCTGTTTAAAAAGGGTGCCTCTATTTCAACTGTTAAAATTGTTGTAAAAAAAAATCTGACACGATTCCAAAATATACAGCATACTATCAAACAAAAAGTGAAACAAGAAACTTCCAATAAATGGATCATGAACCTCTATATTAAAGATATTCGTAATTTAGTGGCTGCCAACATGTCTCTAGATAAAATAGGCAAATTATTTAATTTAAAAGTATCTAAGTTATGTTTCCCATATGAAAAAGCCACATCCATACAAACCTTAAAATCTATCACTAGTTTACATCCCAATGATGACTTATTTTGGCGTGATACATTCTCAAGTAAAGAAATTTCACTGGAAACGAGACTTGAAGCCCAAGTTATTTTCAATATGCAAGGATTTGCCAATCTCTACGAGTATAGTGAATACTATTTGAAACAAGACTGTGTACTTTTGCATTCCATTGTATTAACTTTATTTGACAATTATCTTGCAGATGACATAAATATTTTTTTAAGACGAAACTATTCACAGTCTAATCTTGCCTATCAACAATTTTTTATTGTAGAACCCTCTCGTCAAATTGATCAAGTGTTAGCCCCTAAAAAAATATCAAATACATTTTTCAATTATTTTATCAAATTAGCTGTAACTGGCGGATTATGCACAAGCTTCGTACATGGTGATATTAACAGCACTACTGTTATAAATGAACATTTTAACTATCTGGAAAATCCTCGTTTAGACCCCGAAACATGGCCTAATTTTGACAACCTTAAACCATGGGAAAAGGCCTTCAGAAACACACCATCTGGAATTATTACAATTGACATTCGTTCTCTGTACCCAAGTGCTACTGTTAAAAAAATGCCTGTCAATTCACCTCTGTTCTTCACCAGATGTATCAGACTAGACTCTGAAACAATACATCGAAAAACTAAAACTTCTACCGTAGACGTGCAAAGTTTTTGTGAAAATGTTCGAAAAAAAGGAAGTTATAAAACTGATCGGTTTCAATTAA